>ODAI011686903.1_pt1 | contig 36877 bp, 17 predicted proteins | sample 1539321 | NCBI WGS metagenome assembly ODAI01 (sample SAMN02144231, study PRJEB22623) | gut metagenome | biome: sheep rumen | host: Ovis aries | place: New Zealand
AAATCGTAGGCTAATGAAAGCTGCTCGAACATCTGCTGTGTCTGAGTAACGTTGAGCCACTTGCTGTTACGAGGAGCACCGACATAATCCACATGATAGTAGATACCCCAGCCACCTTTGCGGCTACGTTCTTCCTTTGTTATAGGTACACGACGGATGTCACCCCAGTTGTCATCGCTGATGAGAATCATTACATCGTCAGGTACCTTGAGACCTGCATCGTAATAGTCCTGCACTTCCTTATATAGTGCCCATACCTGTGTGGTCTTTTCTGCTGGCCTGCCTGTCACCTCATTGATGATGCGACGCTGATTGTTGATAATGCGTTCCATCAGTTTTGTGTCTGCCGTCTCACTCATGGCTTCATCGCCATCACCTCGCATACCGATAGTCACGATATCTTCCGTACCATTCATTCGTTCTATTCCTTCACGGAAGAACTTGTCGAGATTAGCCTGATTAGTCTGATAGTTCCATGCGCCCCACTCCCTGCGGTTACGTGCATATTCCTGATGGTTACGTGCCATTGGTTCATGGTGTGATGTACCCATCATTATTCCCATACTGTCAGCCAATTTGCCATTAGCTGGGTCATCGGCATAGAATGCCCATCCCCACATCGCAGGCCACATCATGTTACCTTTAAGACGGAGAATCAGTTCAAACACCTTCTCATAGAACTCATGTCCACCATATTGAGTATTAAACGTGTTCTCCACCCAAGTTGTCAGACAAGGTGCCTCATCATTAAGGAATATACCACGAAACTCAACAGCCGGCTCGCCATCTGTGAAGACACCATCCTTGGCAAACACCTTATCATGCTTGGCAATAGGTGCGTCAGCCCACCAGTACCATGGAGATACGCCAATCTGTTCTGACAGTTCGTACACACCATATATAGTACCACGCTTATCCGAACCAGCAATGAGAAGTGACTTACCGTCCTTCGTATCAATGGTCGTTATGATGTACTTCTCCTTCTTGCCTTTCAGTTCACGATTGAGAAGCTTTGCTATATTCTTGTCTGATTTCATAAGGTCAGCTATGACCTTGCTCTTGTCAATCGAGCCAATAACGACTGGAGCATTGTCGTGTCCCATCACCGCCTGCATATCGTTCTTGAGGTTAGCTATGGCAAGGAGTATGCCCTCATAGTCGTTGGTATCATAGGTGATAGAGCCGCCTGCCGATAGTTCAACTGTCGTGTTGATGTCCTTGGTGAACGCGATGAAGTTGTCCGCCGCCTTTATGGAACATGTTGCAAGAAGCATCATCAGCGATAAGAAAGTTTTCTTCATTATTTGTTTTTTTGAGTTTTTTTGAGTTCGTAGGTTTGTAAGTTTTTAAGTTCTTGCACCGTGTTGTCTTTGCCACAAGAAATTAAAACCCCATAAATACACCAATGCAAAAGTACAAACACTTTCTTTATACGCTTTTGCAATATGTGCCTTGTTTTTTGTGTTATGTTACATGACGTCTAAATGTAACATAGAAACATCTATTCGGCATATTTGCACGACCAAGTGAAAGCAAAAACATGATATTTATACATATTATGTTGGCAATTAAGAAAAATATCGTATTTTTGCATGCGCAAGATTTTTGGGTGGATATGTTTTCAGTTTCATCTTGCATTTCTAAATCTACTAAAAAAGGGTCACAACTAAAATAAAATAGGATAATATATGAACATAAGGAATCTCATTACATTATACTTTTTTCTATTCACCATGGTTGCAAACGCACAGCTGCGGCCTGCGTTGCACGTGGACGGAAACCAGTTGCGCGATGAGGTCGGCAACAAGGTTGTCCTCCATGGAGTGATGGACTCACCTAATCCTAATGCAAACAACAGCCGTTGGGGCATCCTTACCATTGACGATTCCATTCCTGCCTGCATGGCATACTTCGACAAAGTATTGGATGCCGTCACCGACAACAGCAAAGGAGCCTATGCCAATGTCCTACGCCTCCACTTGGACCCAGCGTGGACCAACCGCACAGACATTGCGCCTGACCCTAACCAGTATGGAGAGGCAGACATCTCACGCTTTAGTGCAAACAAACTGAAGAATTACTTCAAGAAACTATACTGGCCACTCATCTCCAAGGCCCTACATCACGGAATGTATGTCATCATGCGTCCGCCTGGAGTATGTCAGAGTAGCATCTCCGTCGGAGGCGACTATCAGGAATATCTCACGGATGTGTGGGAGCTGCTCTCACGCAATGACTCTGTACGCAAATATTCAGGACAGATCAGCATAGAGCTTGCAAGCGACCCTATACGTGTGACCACCAAGTCTGGACTCGTCACAAAGAATGCCATGCGTGACTTCTTCCAGCCAATCATTGACGTGATACGCGGCAATGGTTTCGACGGAATAATATGGGCTCCTGGCACACACTGGCAGTCAGAGTTTGCCGATTACATCCAGTATCCACTCGTTGACGAGAACCTCGGCTATGCAGTCCATGCATACACAGGACGCTTCGATGTGAATGAGAACAACTGCGAGCCAACCTACTCCGTATATCGATTCGTTAAGAGCGTACCTGTTCTCTACACCAATCCTATCATGATTACCGAGACAGACTGGAGTCCTGAGAACCCAGAGACAGGACGTGACGACGGCTTCGGCAGCATCATGTATGACAACTACGGCACATGGTCAACGGCCACGACATCAAAGTGGGGAACAGCCCTCAAGGCCATACTCGACACCTACGACAACATTGGAACAATCATCAGCAAGCCTGATTTCTACATCGATGTTGATGAGTACCTGAAGAACGGCACTATCCGTGCAGGTCTCAACGGAATAGAAGAAGCCTGTGGCGAACCATTCTTCCGCTGGTACAAGGAATGGGCAAAGGTTGACTACCCAAGCACCGAACGCTACACACACGTACAGCAGATTCCTGACGACCCATTCGAGTTCAGCAGCGAGTGCTTCCGTGCCAAACTGCTATACGAGAACTCATACTACGAGAAGGACAACGGCATCAACAGTATTCGTCTTACCAACAACGGAAGTGCAGGATGGAGATATGACGATGCAGGACTTGACCTATCCATGCACGACAGCCTCATCGTAGAGCTGGCTTATCCAGTACGCTTCGCCTCCAAGCTGAAGATATTCGATACATCCAACTTCTGGGCAGACACGTACTATGTCAATTTGACCAACCAAGCCACACGTTTCGCCATCCCTCTTCACGAAATGATGACGGAGTCAGGCAGGAAAGTTGACGAGTCACGCATCCGCATGGTAGCTTTCACCACCGAGATGCCGCAGGAGATACAGATAAAGAGTTTCTCCTTTGCCCAGACATATTACGACGGCATAGCTACCGTCCGCACCACCCGTAACGATGGTATCCTTTACGACCTCACCGGCCGTGCCATCGACCGCAGCAAGGCAACTACAGGTGTGTATATACGTAATGGCAAGAAAGTAAGGATAAACTAAAAACACAGAGAACCTTTGATGAACAGGATTGTTTCTCTTTTAATTATATCACTTATATCATTAGACATCTCTGCACAACGTGTGCCAGAGATGTCTAATTGGATTGCACGTACCATAGTGTGCGACTCACTCGTCAAGGCATACGGACTTGACAGTTGCTTCGTGGCAGAACCGATAAGCGACCGCATCTTTGACCGTATGAAAGGTAAGAGCTGGAAAGCAGACTGTACCATCCGACGTGACGAACTCCGATATGTGCGTGTGCTTCACCGTAACTTCAAGGGTGAGAACCAGATGGGCGAGCTTGTCGTGAACCGCAAGGTTGCACAGGATATCATCTATATCTTCCGCCGTCTCTACGAGGCACACTACCCCATAGAACTGATGACACTCATCGACGAGTACGACGCAGACGACGAATGTTCCATGGAGGCCAACAACACCAGTTGCTTCAACTTCCGCTTCATCACAGGAAGCCGTAGCCAGATATCATACCATGGTCGTGGCTGTGCCATCGACCTCAACCCACTCTACAATCCATATACAAAAGGTAGCATCGTATCACCAAGTAACGGCCGTTCCTATGCCTTCCGACGTGACAAGTCGCACCCATATATAATAACCAAGGACGACCTTGCCTACCGCCTCTTCCGTGAACGTGGCTGGCGATGGGGTGGCAACTATCGTAGCATCAAGGACTACCAACACTTTGAAAAGTAATAATAGATTATTTCTAATGAAATGAGTTGGAATGTAATAAAACAAAGTAAAATCTCGCTCAGTATCACTACTGAACGAGATTTGCATTACCCCGAAAAAAAATCAAAAACCGTGATAATATTTAACCAACATTCATCACTAAGGAAACTATCACTTGTTATATATCATAAAGTCACATTCGATGATGCGAAGCTCGCCCTTGACACGGTCACCACCAGGGGTCTTGTATAGGTCGAGCTCAGTGGCTGGACCTCCTGCAAGTTCGGTTACCTGCCCGAAGGCATCCTTGTCGGTGGCTGAGCCAACCTGACGGATGGTGTAGCGTCTTGCCTTGACAGGATTCTTGATGAAGAGACTGACGTAGCCTAATGACTTGTCAGTGTTTCCCTGCCATACGACGACACCGTCGGCAACAACCTGAAGAGGATATGAACGCTGTCGCCATCCAGTGAGCTTGAGACTTATCTCGTCTATCGCCTCTGGTTCGGCAAGCTCGTAGGTTATCCATGCCGTTGACAGCAGTCCGTCATTTCTCCACTCCGTCAGCTCGTTGTCATCCCAGCTGTTACCGACCGATGCTTCATTTGCACCAGCAGTAGCCGAAACGATGGCTACCGTACGTTTCTTGTCGGTGTACGAAGGAGTGGAAGGCGTCTCGCCACGGTCGAGTACTGGGCGTAAATGCTCTGAAGAAATATATGCGGATAAGCCATCGTCCATTCTTTCGGCATCAGCATGCGATGTCCATTCCACAGTGGCATCATCCATATCAATGGCACGCGCAGTGAGACGTACGGCACCAGCCTGTGTGGTGGAACGGACAAGTACACGGCTCACACCAGCCTCAACAGGAAGCGACGTGGCAAGTGCGTAATTGTCGCCGTCAGGACTCTTGCCCAGACCGCCACGCCATTCGCCCTCGCCCTCAAGCGTCCAGTGTATCATGCGATTGTCAAGAGGACAACGTCGTCCGTCCTTATCCACAATCTCCACCTGAACCAATGCCACGTCCGAGCCGTCGGCACGCATACCGCCGTCAGGGTTCTGCATCAGGGTCAGCCTGATATGGTGAGGCTTGCCTGCGGTGACATGGCTTGCAGTGCTCTCCACCGTCCTGCCGTCAGCCGAATAACTCACGGCACGTACCTCACCGCTCTCCCACTTCACATTGCGGAAAGTATGGATGAATGAGTTCTGCACACTGTCTGAACGCCCCACAAGACTGCCATTCACATACAGCTCGACTACGGGCGATGTAGAGACGACATACACGTCCTTGACCGTGCCGCTCTGATAATTCCAGTGACCTATGATGTGACTTGCACTGTGCTGTACATCCACCCATGAATCCCACATCACCTGATTGGCAAAGAAGGCATCCTTCTCTATGCGCATGGCATCGACCACACCGCTCGTTCGGTAGTTCATCTCGGAACGTCCGTGAGTGTTAGTGTCAGAGAATATAATCTTCACGCCACCCGATGACACACGCCGTCCCATACCGGGGCGAACGACATAGTAGTCGTGCCAGCGTGCAATCTGCTCGAGTGTCAGGTCATCCTGATTGCGATTGTATGCCTCAGCCGATGCACCACGATACAGAGGGCCTGCCCCTGCCTGATGGTAAGGATAGGAATAATTATCCCAGTACATACGGTAGCCCTCATCCCTGCAATACTCCATTGCCCACATCGGGCGTTTGGCTGACTTGTTGATGTACAGCATCTCGCCACCATACTCAGCCTCATCGATATCGAGCATCTCACGTGAGCCGATGGCACGACCGCCGTGTGGGTCGTACTTGTCACGCAGGGCTACAAGTTCCTTCATATGCTCACGTGATATGGATTCATTGCCACCCTCATAGAACATGACTGAAGGATTGTTGCGATTGTAAATTATGGCATCGCGCATCAGCTGCGTGCGCTGAGTCCAATGACGCCCCGTCACATCCTTCTCCGCATCACCTGCTGGCATTGCCTGTATGAGTCCGACACGGTCGCACGACTCCACATCCTGACGCGAAGGAGTGACGTGCATCCAGCGCACGAGGTTGCCACCCGACTTGACCATCAGGTCATTGCCGTAGTCCGACAGCCATGCAGGGATATCAATGCCTATGCCTGCCCACTCGTTGCTACTGCGCTGTGCATAGCCATGCACCATGAGACAACGGTCGTTGAGCCATATCTTACCTTCCTCAAAACGAGTCTTGCGGAAACCTGTCTTCGTGCTTACGACATCATCCACCTTTCCATCCACGTCGAGCGACGTGCGGACGGTGTACAGATAGCCATAGCCCCACGACCAGAAGTGAACATTCCTCAGACGCTTCGATGCAGACAATGTAACGGTGTCGCCAGCCATCACACTCACTGGCTTGCCAGAGAAGCGAGCCACACGCCTGCCTTCGGTGTCAAGCACCTCGACATTGAGAGTGACGCGATGGGACGTAGCCGAGGCATTGATGACCTGCGACTCGACATTGGCTGTCACCTTACGACCGCGGATATCATAATCCGTGCCATAGACATACACTCCCGTTGTTCCGAGATTGCTGTAAAGAGGCAATGTCTGATAGACATCGCCCACGACATGAAGCCACACATTCTTAGGCAGACCGCCCATGTTCATGTTGAAGTTCTTGTTGTTCCACTGATACGTGGCAGGAAGCAGAGCGTTGTGTGGCAATCCGTTGCCGTCAGCCACAGCCTCGCCATCGGTGCTGACACCCCTCTCGCGATAAGCCCAATCGTTGTCAGTAAGGACTTCAAGACAATTGTCCCCGTCATAGACAATATATGGAGTGAGGTCAAAGCCGAAAGCCATGACACCATTCTGGTGCAACCCCACGTACCTGCCATTGAGCCATACCTCGGCAGACTGACGTGCACCTTCAAACTCGATGAACACGCGCCTACCCTCCCACTCACGAGGAACACGAAACGACTTCACGTATCGGCACGTATCGTCAGGCAGGCTTGCAATACCCACACGAAAGGCATAATCCTCATTCCATGCACGAGGAAGCGTCACCGTCTCCACCGTGCCATGATGATTGACGCACTGCCGTGGATAGTGAATCTGCCAGTTGCCGTTGAAGTTGTACTTTGTTTGTGGCTGTGCAGTGATACTGACTGCACAGCTGAACAAACAAAATCCAAATGATACAAAAAGGTTTCTACTCATTAAAAAATCATTAATAGCTGTGTCTGTTAGAACCTTTTCTCTTTCCTTCCGTTCACGATATATACTCCGTGACGAACGGTATTGACAACAGGTCTGCCAGAGAGGTCATATATTCCATTCACATTCTTTGTGCCGTCAACATGTACGTCATCTATTGCAGTTGGGTCAGCGACCACACGAATCTTGCCATCGGTAGTGAGCGTACTGATGTCCCACTTATAGCCAGCCTTTGGTACTGATGGCTCAATTGTCACATCTCCCGAGATGCTCACACTACCAGTGCCTGTGAACACCGACAGTTCTGCATCGTCGGCATAGGTATGCTCAGCATCAATAGCACTGATGACAATACGTGGCGAAGTGAGCTTAACACTGCCTGCCACCTTAAAGGCATCGGACGATGTCGTGACTGAAGATGAACGTGTACGGAGGCGGAGGATTGCACCTGCACTCATCGTAAGACTACCCTTGACGGTAAGTGTTCCGACCATAAGGGATGTGCCACGACCTGCACCGAGTGTACCACCACTTGCAACAGTCACGCTCTGCACCTGACCTGTACCCTCGAGAGTACCGCCAGAGCGTACGCTTATTGTTCCTGTCGTTATCGGAGCAGCAGTATTCTTAGCCTCGACCGTTCCTTGGTAGATATTGAGCGTACCAGCACTTGCACCAGTGAGAGTGAGTCTGCCATCACCATACTTGTTCATGACAGCCGAACCGTTGAACACACCTGCATACGTTGCATCAGTACCGAGATAGCCCACGTTCCATGTACCAGTAGAGAGCGTACAGTCCGTTGCCGTTGATGACAAAGCACCAATCTTGTGAGTAAAGGTACCTTCGTTCTTGTCTGAGCTATAGCCTGCAGCATACACGCCAGCACCAAGCTTCACGGTTGCCTTTGAGAGGTCAATAGCCTGACGCAAACGCCACTGACCGGATGCGACCTCGTATGTACCCTCAAACTTAGAACAGTTTGTATATACGTCACCACGGACATAAGGGAAGCTAATCTTGTACGTACCCTCACCAAGGAGTGAGCCCTTCACCGTGCATCGGCTACCAGCGTTGAATGTGAGTGTCTTTCCAGCATCAATAGTGATGGCGTTCTGTACGCTTGGCACAGCACTTGATGAATTGTTGTCAAACATCACAATAGCACTATTGCCCGTAACATGTATAGGACTTGTTGCCTTGCCGAAAGTAGTGTTCCATGCTCCCATGGCAAGCGTACCTGCCTGTAATATCGTTGCAGACCACTGGTTCGTTCCGGCGTATGTGATGTTAAGCTGTCCAGCACCACTCTTGTGCAACACGCCGTTACCTTTTATTATTCCCTTCAGAGCCACTGTACCAGAGGTGTTGCTGATAGTTGCCGTATCGGTGAGAGTAATACCGCGGTTCGTTGCCGCATTACTGTTGTTGACAACAAGTGTAGCCTTGCCTATGCGAAGGTTATCAGCATCAGCCGAAGCAGCTCCAAAAGGAGAAACAATGCCACCGTCAGCCAAGTCCTTGACCGTAACCGTACCAGAGTTGATGACCGTTGCACCAGTATAGTCCGACTTACTGATATTAAGGACGAGCGAGCCTGTGCCGTTCTTCACGAGCATACCCGTTCCGGAGAAGCCGCCGTTGCCGTTGAACGTATATGTACCGTCGGTATCAACCTCAATGCGTGATGTCGGCATAAGCTCATCCACACGAACGGTCTTTGTCTTAGCATCATCGCCGAAGTACAAGCCATCCTGTGCAACGAAGGCAGTGGAAGCCTCATCCTTCATGAAGTTCTCCGTCTGATAGTTCCAGTTGCCGTCAACATTGCCAGCCCACTTCACACCCTGCGTTGCCTCACGCTGTTCGTGGATTACGAGCCACACAGCCTTGTCGTGATTGACAATATCGTATGAGAGCCCCACAAGTCCCCTGATGCTCATATTATCCAAGCTGCCAGTCATCTCACCACTATACTCAATGAGCTTGTACTCACCTGCAACAGGATTTGTACTATTGATTGTGAATATCACATTGGATGTTACATTCAAGTTACCGACAACGCTTACCAAAGCATTCTGGTCAATGTCCATCTCTATATATGTTTTCTTATTGAGAGTAAGTCCCTTGCCAAATGTAAGAGTACCAAGCGGCATGATGCGTCCGCCCTCATAGTTCATTGCACCTTCAAACGTGACATTGTTCACTACACCTGAGCCTGACAGTGTACCACGGGCACGCACGTCAATGTCACCAGATACCTCGCCATTAACCACGAGCGTACCCTCTGAGATGTATGTCGTACCAGTCGAAGTGTTCTTACCCGTGAGGACGAATGTTCCTTGCTGTGACTTCCACGTGTCGAAGTCTCCTGTCACGTCACCGTCCAATGTGACGGTCTGTCCCTTAACAGGCATGGCATAAACCGTTGCTGGCTTTGCACCGTCTGCCATTGTCACCTTGTCATTTCCGAGGGTAAGGTCAAGTAAAAGTGTCTTGCCGTCAATATAAGTGGCAGGAGTAACATGGTCATAGGTAGTCCATCCACCGCCATGCCTTGCCACAAGGTCAGTCACCATACATGGAGGAAGCTGTGGACGAGGCATATTATATCCCAGATAGAATCCAGGATTAGGAGACTGATAGTAGCCCTTTGTAGTACAGTCGCCACGATAATGTGGGTCTTCCTGCAGGCAGTATATGTTATTTACGGAAGTCGTGTAGTCGGTTGTGAATCCCACGATACCCACGTTCACTCCGTTCTCCATGTGGTTGAGGACAAGTTCCTCACGCCAGTCACCGATGATGTCGCCCCAGAACTTAGCACGCTTACCGTAGCTCGTGATATAGCGATAACCAGAGAGTTTTGCTATCTCTATGAGTCGTCCCTTATAGTAGTCCTGCACATACACATTGTAATGGCTGTCAGACGACTGCACAATCTCACGGTCCAGTTCCTCATCCCACCATATACCCTCAGTAGGATAAGTGTTTGTGAGACCTGTTATCTTGTCACCCTTGGCATCATACACGCTGCCGTCCATCGTTGACCACATCTCCCATCCGAGGTGTGACTTGTCAATATCCATACACTCACCACGACCGATATCACCAACGGCACTTAGGTACCACTTACGTATTGGCTTACCCGTGGCAGCATCGAAGAGAATCTGTCCGAGCATATCGTCTGCATACTGCTGTACGGAGAACGTCTCAAGTCCCGGACGCTCTGGGTCAATGTCCGATGTACGATGGCGATCGCCATGTGCAATGCCTGCACTATATAGAGTATTGCCATCATGATCCATACAGTATGAGCCAGTACTCATCTCATCTTTTCCGTCGCCATCGGCATCAAGGATACGAATCTGGTGGAAAGCAGGACCACCTGTACCCTTCATAAACAACTGATGCCAATTCTGTGCCTTACCTGATGAGAAATCATAGGCAAAGGCAGAATTGCGATACTGATGTACTCCTGATGCGGTACGTGTGTGCCATTCCATGACCAATGCAGGATGCACACCATCATGATAGAAGATACCGACGTGACCTACATGACGGTTGTACTCATCACCCATGAGCGAAGACTTGTTGGTACGGTTGTACGCTTCGTCATACCATTGTTCCACGCTTGCCTTCTCCGCACCTGTCATACCATTGATAACAGAAAAATACTTAGGCGCATTCCTTGTACTCTGCGTATTGTAATCAATGATTCCGTCACCATCCGTATCACCTGTGGTGCTACCATTCACGTATAGTCCCCACGTATTATTATTCTTGTCCCAGAAGCGCGTACCGTCAGATGTCTGCACAAGCACCTCGCCATAGCCATCACAGTCAATGTCGTAGGCACAAATCTGGTCGTCCTGTCCTGCAGAACTCATCTCGTTAGGTCCGAGGTCAACAGTCCAGAGGTATGTGCCATCAGCAAGGTAAGCTTCGAGGTAGTGACGCTCCTGCGTTGTAGAGTTTCTATCTACGACATAGTCATACTCGCCATCACCATTGAGGTCAACAGGCCAGCAGAACTTAGTATCATAGCCCGCATTGTCAAGAGGACTGTTGTTGAACAAGATGTTCATATACATATTCCTCAGGTCGAGACTCTTAAACTTGAACGGAGTGCTCAGCTCACCTTCTGCCATGTCAGAGCCTGAGACTGTCACCACACGTACAGCCACCTCACTACCAAGAGGTACAGATGTTGTAGTTGTCTTATAGTTGGTGTTTGAGAGTGGAGTATTGTTTATCTTCACATAGTCCGTTGCTCCGTTCTTCCTTATATACACATTATACTTAGCATTCTCTGGTTCCTGTGCCAACCTACGCCATGTGACGGTAACACTCGAACCATTCTGAACTGCCACAACGCCACGTCCAAGGCGTTGCTGTATGCGCTGAGCATTCGCTACAGTAACTGTCATTGCAGTCAGAGCCATCATCACCAGACATCTTCTGCAAATACTTTGGATTGATATAGTCTGAAAAAACATTGTTATAAGTTGAGTAATTTGTAATGACTTAATTTTGCGCAAAGATATGTAATAAGCCATCGGTGTATGGTAAATATAGGAGAGATAATGTATAAAATCGTCTCAACACATGCCTAATGCAATGATTTTGTTGTATATTTGCGACAGAATTACACATAAAGAAAAACTGTCAGATGTTACATTTTCACAACAAATACATATTACTAATAACACTTTTTGTATTGCAATTCACATCCATCGAGGCACAAAGTACATCAATGGATAACATTGTCTTTCGTGAACTGCCAACGCAAAGTAAGCTGCCGTCTCCAAGCCTTGCATTGATGATGCAAGACAAGGAAGGCTACTTCTGGTATGGTACGAATGGTGAAGGATTGTGTCGTGACGATGGCTACAACATCAAGGTATATAATAGCAAAGACGTGGGCAAAGGCATCATGGATAATGATGAAGTGACCTGCTTTTGCGAAGACCGTTACAACAGGATATGGTTCGGCACACGCATGGGACTATATATCCTCGATAAGCAGACAGAGCAAATCAAGAATGTGGCACATCCGCTACTCCTACGCAAGAAGGTAAATTGCATCTGCATGGATAGCGACGGCAAGATGTGGGTCGGTGTAGCACAGAGCATCATAAAGTTCGACAAAGGCGGTAAGGCTGAAAAGGAACTGAACATCGGCACAAACAGCCGCGAGGAAGTGAAGGAGATGATGCTTGACTCCAAAGGCACATTGTGGATAACCATACTCCGTGGCGGTATCTACCGTATCAAGAAAGCTACGAACGCTCTAGAGAAACGTCCTTGGGACTTAGATGCCGCTGCAAGCTACATCGTCGAAAACAAAGACCGTAAGTTCTATTGGGTTGGAACATGGGGCAAAGGCGTGGTGAAGTACGAGGAGAACGGACGCATCACGGTTCAGGATGATCAGATTATGCCAAACAACTTCAGCAAGGAAGTGAATAACATGGTGCTTGACACACAACATGACATAATGTGGGTAAGTACCATGGATGACATATATGCCTACACAGTCAACGGCACCCGCATAACACGATTGTCCACAACAGCCTTCCTGCCGACAGAGAAAAAGTTGATTGGTAAAATCATCAGTGACAACAAGGGCAATATTTGGGTTCCGGGCAACTCGCCACACACCTTTGCACTGTCATGGACACAAGGCGCAATAAAGCGTCACGAGGTGAAAGCCATGACATCAAAGCTTGGGTATCAGGTTATGGTTGACCGCATTGTCCGTGAAGGAGACTACTACTGGATTTATCAGCGTCGAACACGTCTCTCGCTATACAACGCAAAGACTGGCGAAATGTCTTTCATGGCTAACAACGCATCACCCGCTCCTCTTTCCACGCAAAAGGTACTGGCAAAATGCCATGACAAAGCCGGAGTATGGACGTGCAACGGTAAACGGCTTATTCACGCATGGCATGAGGGAATGCAAATACACTGGGAAGAGTGTACTGAGGGTAAAGTGCCAAACTACATAAGTGCATTAAACGACATAGGCTCAGGCAAACTGCTTATCGGAACAGAGAAGCAAGTGATGCGTTACGACTACCACAAACATCAGTTGGAACAACTCACGGATTCCGTGGGTATCGTCAGACTTGTGGACTGGAAGGATAATAAACTCACATTCTCAACTGTTCCGAACGCTCTACCATCCATAACAGACAAACACGGACATCAATGGACATTGACAGAGAAAAGTATCACGGAGAGCAATCCACGAACTAAAGCAGAGCGAGTAATTCATGCCAATGAGCCACACATCGATGTCGAATACTTTACAGACATCACCCTCGCAGGTGACAGTGTATGCGTAGGTGGTATCGGCGCTTTCCTCGTCATTGCTCCATGCAAGGAACTTGACAAGGCACAATCTGACGAACATATCGTCCTCATTGATTCCACACACGTATCTACACTCAACCATCTGCATGCAGACGTTATTTCATACGCTTATCGCTTTGTTAAGCAAGGTTTCTCACCTTTTGCACACACAACAGAATGGAAATATACAGAAGCAGGGAACAATGAGATTACATACGACTCGCTCTCCTGTGGCAGGTACACACTTGAGGTGAAGTGCCGCGATGAATACGGACGATGGACTAAGCCACAGACACTTCGCACATTCAGTGTGCCGATGCCAACGCCTTATATCGTCTGCGTCGTGATAGCTGTTCTTGCGTTGTCCTGTACCATTGCATTCTTTTTCACTCGTAAAAAGAATGTAAAAGAAACACCTACCACCAGTGTCACACAAGAACAATCAGATACCGCCAACGAGTTTGACAGTACAGAGTATAGACAACGAGAAGCAGAGGAGTTCATGGAGAAGGTGCGTCAGTTCGTAATGCAGAATATTGATAACGCAAACTACGGCAACGAACAATTGGCACAAGACATGAACATCAGTCGTTCAAACTTCTATCGTCATTTCCAGAAATATTCTGACACAAGCTCCGCTTCAGAATACATACGCAATATACGACTGAACGAAGGTCGCCGCCTCCTGCAGACCACAACGCTCACCATCGCAGAAGTAGCTTACAAGGTAGGCTTCAGTTCTTCCCAATATTTCGCGAAATGCTTCAAGGAGCAGTTTGGCATTACGCCAAAGGAAGCAAGAAAATGAAAGAAAAAGATATATTTTTACCAACATTTCGTAAATAAAGCCTCAAAAGCATTGACAGATTATCAAAAAAACACCTATCTTCGCACCGTGATTGTTTTGGGGCATTAATATAAAACGACCTTACAACAAACATATAGTAACTACAATAACATATGAAATAAACAATAGTATAATATGAAGAAAACATTACTCATGACATTTGTTGCTTTTGCAACAATTAGTGCTTATGCACAAGTAAGTGCGAAGAAGTCTCCTTTCCAAGAGTCTCAGAAGGTAAATATCTTGAAGCAGCGCAGTCCTTTCGCAGGTATGGATGCTAAGATTACAGCATATCAGGCACCAATGGCACACACTACAAAGAAGAATATCAAGTCCATCAAGAAGGCCGACGAGAACATCAAACTGACCGCCGACTACTCAGAACAAACTTGGCGCTACAGTTCTGTATATTATGGTGGATTCATGGTACAAAATATGTACGACGGTGCAAGCCATAAGGTTGATGGCAAGAAGGCATATCTGAAGCCTTACGACGATATAGAGGGCATAATCGAGGGTACAGTTGAAGAGGGTACAAACATTATGTCCGAGGAATATGGAGCAGACTCTATCACATTCAGGTGCGATGAGCCTATCGCTTTCTACACAAACGAGAAAAACGAGAATGTAAATATCTACCTTAGACCATCAGAGTATGGCATTAATGAGGATTACACAGGCTATAATATCTATCCAAACGGAAGTAATACATTTGGAGCTTACTACGTTGCTAAAGACGATATATTGTATATTCCAGATAACATAGCATTGGCTCTATACGCAGAGAACGAGACGACTCCAATCGATGATGCCTATACACTCGTTAATCTCAACCTTATACCTCAGGCAACATACGAGCTGGGCATGAAGAAGGCCACAATAAGTGCAAAGTGCATGAACGGCTCTGATTACGATTTCGAACGTGACTCCAAGGTTTTAATCGGAGAGGACTACATACTTGTCAAGGGTGTGAGTGGAATTAATCCCGATGCCTGGATTGAGTTTGACATGGATGAAGAAGATGCCTCTTTGCTCTATGTGAATGAGAACGCATACCTCTGCACTAAGAACTTTACAACAAATGACAAAACTACCACATACGTATTCTCTACTGTGGGTATGAAGAATAACGGCCTTGACTGGGGCTTTAATGAAGAGACATATGATGAGGAATACTATTATCCTTCATATTACAGTCTAACTTCAAACGACGACGGTTCATACACAGTAAAGAGCGCAAACAACACTGCCTTTGGCGAGTACTACTATACAAACCAGAAAGATGGTGATGATGTGTACAACTGGTATGACTTGACAATCAATATCTACGACGAAGTACCTACAAGCATTGCAAGTGTAAAGAACAGCACTGACAACATCATGTACAACCTCGCAGGACAGCGCATCGAAAAGCTCCAGCGCGGCATCAACATCGTAAATGGCAAGAAGGTTGTTATAAAATGAATATAACAGAATGAAGAATAAAGAATCCGCCGAGACATCTTATCGATGTTCCGGCGGATTTTTGTTTATATTCACCCTCCATGTAGGGCGTGTTTAGTTTATCAGGAATATCTTATCCACTCCGTTCCATGTACACTTGACAGTAGCGCGACCGTCAGCAATCTTGCCTACCTGTACCTTGACTGATGGGTCAGAAGATGTAGCCTTGATGACTGAGTTAGCGTTGAGCTTTGCATATACCTGGTAGCGGTTGTTCTCTGTGTAACCGTTCTGGTTAGTAGAGAGAATAGGTGCAGATGGGATGACAAGAGCCTTTCCGTCAACCGTAATCTCTACTGTTGGTACATGTGGACGACCGCAGTGACCACCCTTCTTTGTGAATGCAAGTCCGTGGAAGTCATAGAGTCCGAACGGACGCTGTGGCTGCTGTGGACGACCCCAGCGTGGAGCTTGTGGCTCCTTGACCTCTGGACCTTCAGTCACGAGGTAGATAGCGTGCTTGCCAGTGAGACCCTCTACTGCAGGTACGGCTACTCGGAAGTTCTGAGCCTCCTTCTTTGCATCGGCAGGAACATTGATTACGGCAATCTCCTTACCGTTCCATGTGCTGTTGGCGTATGGTCCGTCGAGCATTACGCGTACCTTGAACGCACCCTGTCCGTTAGGTGTGAGACGTACTATGAGTTCAGTGCCGTCGCCACTCTTTGTGCCTTCGAAAGCCTTTACTCCCTTAGTGTCCTTGTCAAGTCCACCGAAGCCGAAGTACTTAAAGCCGACTATTGCGCCGTTCTTTAATCCTGCAACATCCATTGAGTTGTTCCACACATCGCGCTGGTCCTGCATGGCATTGTTGTCGTTAAGGTAGCAGGCAATACCTGCAGAGTACCATTTGTAAGGTGGAAGACCAAAAATCTGGAAGCCTTCGGAAGTAACCTCTGCACCAGTGTAGTGGTCACCGTTGGCTGCCTTTGCAGTCCACTCATTACCCTTGACGTATGGGTCGTAGCCTGTGATGCGTACTACACCGCCCTTGGCTACTGGCTTCTTGTCCCATGTAATCTTTACTGGAGCAACCATTGCCTGACGTGCATTACCGAAGCCACGTGGTGGACGGTGATAGAACACGTACCACTGTCCGTTAATCTCCTGAAGAGAACCGTGAGTGTTGTGTGCAAAGTTAGTAGTCGTCAACTTGCTTCCGTCCTCATTGAGCACCACGCCACGAGAGTCAACGAGCACACCTCCTGAACGCCAAGGTCCGAGCGGGCTGTCGCCGAAAGCATAGCGTAGAGCAGAGTTGGTAGAGCCGAGTCCGTAGTCAGGACCTGAGTAGCCAGAGAATACCATGACATACTTGTTTCCTACTTGACGGATAGATGATGCCTCGAAGAAGTTGAACTCACCAGGGTTCTGTCCCTTATAGAGTGCAGGGTACTCAGTACCCTTTGGGTCACGTACTTCACCATAGCGTGATGATGCAGGGATGAAGTAGTCGTGTATCTGTGTACCAGGACGTACAGAGTACATAGTGTTCTGGTCCATCTCAGCAGCTGTTGAGTGCTGGAATCCATAGAATACGTATGCACGGAAGCCCTTGTCGAAGTCCTTGTCCTTCTTGTCAGTGATGTTCTCGATGAATACTGATGGGTCGAAGTCAATCATACTGCCATCAACGCACGCACGACCGTCAGGAGTGAGGTTGATAGGAGTGAAAGGGCCGTCAGGTCTGTCGCCCTTACATACCATAGGAATACGTCTCCATCCACGAGAGTGTGGGTAGAGATAGTAAGTCTTCTTACCTGTTGCCTTGTCCTTAACCTCTACGAGGTCAGGTGCAAACATAGTATCCCACTGACCATCCACATAGTGAGTGAAGATAGGGCCTTCGTCCTTCCACTGTGACAGGTCCTCTACTGGAGCCGACCACATGCGGATATCTGGACCGCAGTAGTCAGTGTTCTTTACATCGTGTGAACCGATAATATAAGCACGGTACTTGCCTGGAGCGTCTGGGTCCTCGAATACACGTGGCTCACCATCTGGCAAGTGCTCCCAAAGCGGGAGGTAAGGATTCTGTGCGTTCATTGAGCACACAGAAAGCATTAGAGATGCAAATAATGTTAGTTTTTTCATATTACAGTTTAGTAGGGACAACCGTCCCACTTAATAATTAATTATCAATTGTCAATTATCAATTCTCAGAGACCTTCCACCAGTCGAAGTTGAAGAGCTTGCAACCTTTGAGACCACGGAACACGAAATAGACGTTGTCGAGTATTCCCTTGTCGCCGGCAGCCTGAGCAGCAGCCTTGACATCAACAGGTGCAGAGAATGTTTCCCACTCTTCCCATCCGCCAGTAGGCTTGATGTCGATAGTAGAGATGACCTTACCCTTGACAGAGTCGAGGCGCACCTCGATGCGTCCACCCTGAAGAGCACTTGCAGCACGAACAGTAATCTTGGCAGAACTGCGGTTGCCAGCATCAGCAAGTGACACGTTGCGCACCTTGAGCCAGTCGCCATTGTGGACGTCACATACGAACACGTCGCCCTTCTTCTTGTTCCACTCAGTGTGAAGACCCTTACTGAATGCAATAGTCTCAGCCTCTACACGCTTGAATGGATTGAGTGTACCGATAGGCTCAACGCCCTCAGACATCTTGATGGTTGGGAAACGGCCGTCCACGTTCCACTTGAACTCTTCAACGGCTACACTGCGACCGAAGCCGCCACCGCCTGGGAGAGTACCTGTGTGGTAGAAGAAGTAGTTATGACCCTTGAACACAACAGTACCGCTGTGATTGGTGAATGACTTGGTGTTGTTGTCCTGTGGCATTACCTCACCGACATACTTCCAAGGACCCTGTGGAGAGTCGCTCTCTGAGTAAGCGATGCACTCAGGAATACCGCCACCGGCATACACCATGAAGTACTTGCCCCATGCAGCATCCTTTGGCTTGATCTTGGCAGCCTTCATTGCCTTGAGCTCTTCCTTAGTTGCCTGACGCTGCTTGAATATCCAAGGACCTTCAGTGTAACGCTTTACATCCGTGTCACACTTTACTTCAGAGGCAAAGCTTATCATATCACGGTTAAGCTTAGCAGAGTATAGCTTAGGATTTCCCCAGTATATATAAGCCTGGTCATCGTCATCAATGAAGACTGTTGGGTCGATATGGTCCCACTTGCCATCCTCATATAGAGGCTTGCCAAGGGCATCCTTGTAAGGACCTTCCGGACGGGCAGCTACACCTACACCGATAGCCATACCACCAGAGAGGCGAGAATGTACTGGTATATAAAGGTAATACTTCATTACCTTCTCACCCTTTTCGTTCACCTGTTCACGGCCAATGCACTGTGGTGCCCATGCACGGTCGTCAGCCCATGCAAAGTCGCACTGAGATAGTGGAGCACCGTGGTCTGTCCAGTTGACCATGTCGGATGTAGAGAAGCATCGCCACTCGTTCATCCAGAAGAAGTCCGCCTTCTCCTCATCGTGTCCAGTGAACACGTATAGGCGATCACCTGCCACCATAGGAGCAGGGTCGGTAGAGAAACAAGTCTGTACGATTGGGTTCTGTGCTTGTGATGCACCAATTGCCATACTTGCAAGAGCAAGCATCAGTTTTCTATTCATACTGTCAGTTTTGTTGTTTTAGTTATATGTAGTTCGTATTCATATACTCCAAGGGATTCATATACCTTGACAGGTTCATATCCCTTTAGAGGTGTCTTTGTTCTTATAGTTACCTTGCCAGTGAATGTAGTAGGCACTATTGTAGCAGAAGCAAGCTTTCCGTTCTTCCACTCCATATCTACCGTGTAACCGCCACGTGCATGGAGTCCCTTTATGCTACCTTCGTTCCATGCATCTGGGAGAGCAGGGAGAAGGAAGATGGTAGGAGTATATAACTCTCCGCCAATGGCTGTACGCACGTTGGTACGGACAGCAAGTTCACTCTGCATCAGCATCTCTGCAATACCGGCAGTAGCACCGAAGTTACCATCAATCTGGAAAGGTGGGTGAGCATCGAAGAGGTTAGGATATGTACGTCCGTTAGGATAGTTACGCATCTGTCGGTCCTCAGGAAGCAGTCGGAGCATGTTACTAAGTATAGTGTATGCGTGATTACCGTCAAGCATACGTGCCCAGAAGTTTGTCTTCCATCCAAGGCTCCATCCAGTAGCTTCATCACCACGCTGCTTGAGTGTGACACCCGAAGCCTTCCATAGGTCAGGCGTAGTGAATGCGTTTATCTGGTTGGATGGATAGAGACCATAGAGGTGGGAGATGTGACGATGCTGGTCGTTAGGGTCATCAATATCCTCACGCCATTCCTGCAACTGTCCATACTGACCTACCTTCATCTTAGGAAGCTTTGCGATGGCACGTCTTAGTTCCTTTTGCAAGTCAGCATCTACACCAAGTATGTTGGCAGCATTGAGAGCCTGAGTGAGCGCATCACGTGCAATCTGGTTGTCCATTGTACAACCAGCAGTCACGGTACTTGACTTGCCACGTCCTCCGTGCTCTGGTGATGTTGAAGGTACAATGAGGAGTTCGCCGTCACGCTCCACCATATAGTCAAGGTAGAACTGTGCTGCACCCTTTATAATAGGATAGTATTCACGAAGGAAGTCCATGTCGAGAGTATATAGGAAGTGGTCCCATACGTGAGTGGTGAGCCATGCACCACCATTAGGGAACATTCCCCATGCAGCAGCATCAAGCGGACCTGCTATGCGCCATAGGTCTGTATTGTGGTGAGCCACCCATCCACGGCAGCCGTACATGACCTTTGCAGTCTCTGCACCAGTCACGCTCAAGTCCTTAATCATGGAGAAGAGTGGTTCTGCATTCTCGGAGAGTCCACACACCTCTGCAGGCCAGTAGTTCATCTCGGCATTGATGTTGATAGTATATTTTGAGTCCCATGGAGCATTGAGACTTGCATTCCATACACCTTGAAGGTTGGCAGGTTGTCCACCCTTCTGTGAAGAAGAAATAAGGAGATAGCGGCCATAGTTGAAGAGAAGAGCCACCATGCCCTGGTCCTTGCTTCCATAGAACTTGTCAAGACGCTCAACGGTAGTGAGAGCCTTGTTGCCACCCTCTGATGGAAGAGCAAGCTTCACACGGTTGTACTGTTCCTGATACTTGGCTACGTGACGCTTCATGAGGTCAGTGAGCTTATATCGCTCAACATTTACCAAATCATCAAGAACCTTCTTGCTTGCATCGCCACTCACATCATGATAATTCACATAGTTAGTAGCAGCTGCTATATATACAGTAGCCTCAGTTGCATTCTTTACAGTAACAACGCCCTTGTCATTATCATTAGACGTTGAGATAATGCCATCACTATACACACGACTAATGCACTTTGCTTTAAGAGCAGACTTAATGCCTTCATGGTCTGCACCACAAATATCTGCATTCAACCATCCAAATACACACTTAGGTTCTTTACCCACAACATACTTCTTTGAAGAAGAAGTATAAGAAGCATTTGTCAATGTCAAGCCCTGAGCAATGATTTGATTAGGTAATTGGCACTCCTGTGACATATCGAAGTTAAGCGCACCTTTCTTGCTTGACTTGATATTGACAACAACAATGCCATCCGCAAGAGAAGCAAAAGCCGTGCGTGTATATTTCACTCCGTTGCAAGTGTATGAAGTAGTTGTTACCGCACGAGTGAGGTCAAGTTCTCGCACATAGTCCTTGACATCCTTATGGCCGAAGTTGAATTTGAGACTACCGAGAGTGAGGTACTTCATTCCGTGAGGACCCTTTATAAACTCACGGTTGATGATGTTCTCAGCATCACGTTCCTTACCATTGAAGATAAGGTCGCGCACCTCGTTGAGGTGATAGATAGATGTAGTACTGTTGTTGTTGTGAGGTCCGCCACTCCAGAAAGTCTCTTCGTTCAGTTGGATTTCCTCAGTATCCGTACCGCCAAAGACCATTGCTCCCATACGGCTGTTGCCAATAGGAAGTGCCTCGAGCCAGTGTGTGGCAGGCTTGTCGTACCATAGTCGCTGGTCGTTATCCACGGCAGCTGAAGCCTTAGCTACGACAACCAATGTAAGCATTAATGCTATGAGTTTCTTCATAAGTTAGTTTGTAATAATTTAGTTAGTTCGTCATGCAATATTCTGTTTGCATATTAACAAGTACAAAGATAACAAAAAAAGCAACATCACACTTTCATGTAATGTTGCTTATATTTACGATTATGTTACAAAGGCAAGGCGTGCCTCGCCTTTGTACTATTCACTTACTTTACGATCTTAACTACTGAGCCATCAGCCATCTTAACGATGTTGATACCCTTATTCATACCGTTAGTCTTGATACCTGATACTGAGAATACATCCTTAGCTTCTGTTGAAGCACTTACAGCATTTACACCAGCAGGAGTCTCTGTACCGAGGTAGAACAACTTGAAGTTATCGAAGATACACCAGTCTGCACCAACCTTAACACTCTTGCGGAGACCGAATGAGAGTGACTCACCTTCGCCAACCATAACAGCTACCTTGTTGATGTAAGCCTCTGGGCTTGTCTGGAATCTCCACATAGCACCCTCCATAGAGTTTGGATAGTATAGAGTTTCTTTTCCAGTCTCTACACCCATATCGTCATAAGTAGTTAGCTCGAATGAAGCATCCCATGGGTGGCTGTTGATTTCGTTTGCAGGATACTCTTTCATTTCCTTAGTAACCATTTCACCACCATCCCAAGACTCAAAGCGCTTAATCATACCACGCTCTGTGTAGTACTCAGAAGCAAATGAAGTCATGTATGTGCTTGAGTTGTTAGCGTAAAGCTCTACGTTATGGCCTTCCCAAAGTTCAACATCAGAGTAAGCTTCGTTTACAAACTCATTATACAGATTTGCATAGTTGTTTCCGTTTCGATAGAAGCCCTGTACCTGAACTACGTAGCATCCTGCAGGGAGACCGTAGATTGTCTGGTTAAGGTTGAATGCCTTGTCATAGAACTCAGCGTCCTTGAAGTTACCATCTACTGACATACCAGCTGCATCCCATCCGTTAGAACCGTTAGAGAAGTCAGCGTTGACGATAAGGTCTGTTACATCAGCTGGCTTAGCCTCTGACGCATCCTTAACATTGGCAGCGAAATAAACCTTGTGGTAAGCAAGCTCAAGTGCTGTCTGAAGCTCGCGAACTCTTGCAGCATTGCAATAGTTAGCCTTGAGGATAGCCTCGTTGTCAGCGATTACAGCTGCAATAGAAGACTCGTTAGCGTAATCGTCAAGAACATTGATGAGGTTGAGGTAAGTGTTCAAAGCATCGTAAGCTGCCTTAACCTCCAACTCACCTTTGTAGTCAAGTCCATCAACATTTGGCTGTGATACCTCAATAGCCTTTACTGTAAGACCCTCGTATGCAGGAATACCATAAGTATCATTGAGTGTATTGACAATATTGTCAAACTCTGCGTTCACACGCTGTGCTTCTTTAAGGTAAGCCTGTGCCTCAGCCAAAGCATCCATAGCAGTCTGGAACTCTTCTGAAGTCTTGATTGGGTTTGGAATCTTATCGTACAATGCCTGAACAGCAGCCTTGTCACCATTAAGTGGCAACTCTTCGATAGCTATCTCAACATCAATGATATCATTCTTGATAAGGTCTCTGAAGTTTGGAGTCTCACCGTAGTAGTAGAGGCGGAAACCTGTGAATGCTGCGAAACCGTTATCCTCACCAGCAATGAGAACCTCATTGTTAGTTACCTGAATCATCTGAGTCTCGAGCTCTTTCCACTGGTTGATGTCATTACCCCACCATCCACCAGGAGTAAGGTATTCAGACATTGACTTGTTATCGCCAGACTGGATGAAGATGTGGTTACGACAGTTGTCGCTCCAGTCGTTAGACCAAGTCTGAGCCAAAGCCTTAAGCTTGTAGTATCCATTTGGAAGACCAGTTACTACCTGACATGTGCGGTTGTAGCCTTCGTGAGGAACGTCCCACTTCTTTGCGCAAGGCAACTTGTCGTTCCAATAGATAGAAAGGTGTCCACCTTCAGTACCCTCTGAGAACCAAGCGTTCTTTACGCTTGTATCATTAGAGATTGTTACACCTGCTGCAATTGCTGGAACATCGTAAGTAACCTGCTCGTTGTTCTCAGTAACAGTGTGAGTAGTCTTATCTGTACCATCACAGTCATCGAACTTGCTCCAGTTAGACTCCATAACAGCCTCGTTTGGAACCCAAGTCTGGTTCTCCTCATCCCATGTTGGCTCATACTCTGGCAAGCAGAAGAATGGGTAAGTGATTGCAAAAGTAAAGTCGTAAGAACCGTCTGGGCTGCTCTGGCTCATTACGTAAGCCATACGAGCAGACTGAAGTTCGCTGAGCACATTAGCAAAAGTATCAAGTGTCTCAGCATCTACTTCTGACTCTGAATCGATAAGTGCGAAAACCTTATCCAACACAGTATTGAAATCAGCCTTACCTGGATAGTTTGTCTTATCGTTAAGAATCTTGCAAGTATTATAGAGGCTACGCAATGCTACGTGTGAATTCTTTGCAGCAACCAAAGAATCATACAAGCTTGTAAGATTACCGATTGCAGTGTTACACTCCTCAACTGACAACTTCGTAGCATCCACGAAAGCTTCATCTACAATAGTTTCAACAAGGCTGATGAATGGACCTGCCAAACTTTCATCATCTCCACAAACGTTAACAAAATCAGTAAGCTTATCGTATGCAGCACCAACAGCGCTTCGCTTAGCATAAACCTCTGCATTATCGTCAACGTCACCGTTGTAAATCATCTGGAAGTTTGTTACCATGAATGAGTCCTGAGGTCTTGCTGGAGTCTTTGACACACCAAGGCGAACATAACCGTCCTTTACGACGAAGAAGTCAACCATATTGTATGCCTCTGTCTCACTTACGTATGTTGGAGCATAGTAGCCCTTACCGAACCAAACGAGAGAACCATCCACAGAACATGGACCGCAAACAGTCTGCCCATTTATAGAGTAAACACCGTCAGTCATCCAATCTGCCTGACCGTTAGAAGCAAAGAAGAGCTGTTCGCCACGCATCTCATAAAGACGTGGCATCAATGGATTTTCAAAACGAAGATACCCCTTCTTGAATTCCTTTGTATCCTGATTGTATGTTCCGTCCTGAACATAAAGTTTAGCATTGTATTCAAACTCGTCACTGTCGAATGCTGTTGGGTCGCCAGTATCATTCTGGTCTGAACCACCGCAACGATAATATCCCTGACACTGGAGACGATACTGACCCTTTGGGAGGTAAACATACTGGAACAAGTCGCAGTCAGATCCATCATAGACTTCGAATAGACCACCAGTCTCAGTAGTAGAACCTGATCCCTTTGTCAATGTCCAATAATCCATTGGATTGCTTTCAAACTTGAGGTTACCCCATTCAATCTTGTCTGAGATATCCTCACCTACCTTCCAGTTGCTTGCATCAGCAACCTTCTGCTGTGCAAAGCCAACAGAAGCAACTGCAGCCAAAGCCACACTAAGTAAAGATTTTTTCATAAGTAAAATTATTGCTAAAATACGGTTAATTAAAGTAACGTTCGTCTTAAAAAGCAGAACTACTCTTAATAATTCGATTGCAAATTAAGTGCATTTAGCACTGTTACACTTTTTGATTTGTTACAAGTGTTTACCAAAATGTAAAGTATAGGTGTTATTCTTAGAAAAATAGCGGTGCACCATTACAGTACACCACTATTAACACAAATAAAGTATGCTATAAGATATGAATCAAATATTACATTCACTCTTCTTCATATAGCAAATTAGGGCTTCAAGATATATTACATTTGGACACATTATTATATTATATTTGTACTTCTAAGCATAGAGAAGGGAAAAATAATATAGTCGATTACTTGCTCAGCACTTAGTTGCTTACTTACCAAGCGCCTCCTTGACAGCTTTATTGATTGCCTGTCCACGGAGACCGCGTTTGAGTATTGTGCCATCAGGTCCGAACAGTATGATGTGAGGTATGCCTGATACTCCGTATTTGTCGCTTGCCACATGCTGAGTGTTCATGATCTGTGGGTACTCGATGCCGAGTGACTCCATTGCACGCTTGGTGTCTTCCGGCTTGTCCCATGTCGCAATGCCTATTACCTCGAAGTTGTCTCCCTTGTACTCTTTCCACACCTCTTTAATATTAGGTATCTCTGCCTTGCAAGGTCCGCACCAGCTTGCCCAGAAGTCGGCGAGGATGTACTTGCCCTTACCAACGTAGTCGGAGAGACGCTGTGTCTTGCCTTCGAACTCTACTTCAAAGTCGGTGAACATCTTGCCTTCGCCAGTAGGCTCCTGAAGTTTGCGCTGTTCTTCTTCGTGCTTACGCTGTGCCTCACGAACACGTTCCACTGACTTGTAGTGCTTAAAGAACTGATGAAAGCGTCCATTTATCATATCGGATGAGACGAGATTTTCGACAAAACTGTATGGGAAGTCCTGACGCATGAAAAAGTATATTACTGCTCCTTCCTCATTGGAGTGCTCTGCAAGATATTTTTCCATCTTGCCGCGTGCCTCTGCCTCAGTTGAGTACTTGCTTGCATTTTCACAGAACTCGTCAGCATCGCTCCACTCCTTGTAGAAGCCAGTTCCAGTAAGCTTGAACGTGCCGTTCTTTACGATGACAGCAGCGGTGTCATAAGGAACAACAGGGATTCTGACACAGTGTGTGCAGACGCTTCCGTCCGGAAAGGTTGCCGTGAAGTCAGCGACACGAGGCTCTACAAGCTCTGTCTTGAAGTATGCCTTGCGGTTCTTTACTGGAATGTCTGCCACCTGTCGGCGTGTCGCAATGTGATTATCATAGAGTGAGACGAGATAGCCAGAGTCGTTGATGCCGTTAGAGGCATAAAGCTCAACGTGGCAGTTAGGCTTGCCAAACAGAGGCGCAAAATCACGAATAGCATTTATAGTCATGTTTCCAAGTACTGCCTTGAAGTACTCCGTCTTCTTTGGCAGTGGCTCGAATGACATGTATGCACCGTAGAATCGTGCATCTGCGCTATTGTTGTGACCGACGACTCCAAATACAGGATTCTTCAGCTTGTACTTGTTTCCTTTTTCATCCACAAGGTATGAGTCATCTGGAATAACCATATTATATAAGAAGTAGTCCTGTGCGAAACGAACCACCGTTGCAGTGTCCGTGAAGTACACTTCCTTTACATACATAGACGACTCAGAATAGTCACAATCAACATGCTTCCATGCCTTGCCTTTCAGCTTTGGAAGGTGAGGTGACTTCCACTTGGTACGCTCACGCAGAGCGTGGATACCACGGGACAGACGCGTTTCATAGTTGTAGTCATAGTCATGGTCAAAGTAACCGTTGTGCACGTTGAGAGTGTATGAGCTGTTAGGCACAAGCATCAAGCCTATGCCTGCAGAGCATACCTCACCGCCAGGGAACACGCAGCGGATGCTTGCTGCCGTCACCTTGTCAACGTTGAAGGTGTGAGTAAACTTCTTGTCCACAACAGGAATGACAAGCGAAGGCTTTGTCTCGTCGAGGTGACCGTACTCGTCTGCTATATAGACGTTGTAGCAAGAGTCGGTAATGTTAGGATCTACAGTACCGTTCAGGGTGAAAGTACCGTTCTGTGCAAAGCCAGTGCATGATAACATGCTAAGGGCTGTACTGACTAATAAGTTTTTCATTTTAGAAGTTTTTGGATTAATATTGTTAGTTAATTACTAAAGTATTCCTCAATGAAGTTAAGAGAAGTAAAGAGTAGTAAATTGAAGTGTTTCCATGTTTCCCCTCCCAACCGTGATTGACTGGGAGGGGACGCATGGTATATCAGAATGTCCTTGAGCTGATGTTTACCTGACCACCCGGAGTCTTGGTAGCGTAGTAATACACTCCGTAGCGGCAGCCCATGAAGAACTTCTGCCAGTTGAAGGTCATCTTGAAGTCGCCACCAAGCTGCTTCCACTGCTTGCCATCAAGGCTGTACCTGAAGTTAGCGATGTCGGTGCGTGGTACGAAGTTGCCATCGATTGCTATCTGTATGTTCTTCAACTTTGACTTAGGAATGGCAACGCGTCCCAACTCAGTGACCTTCACGTCTGTCACTGCCTTGTTGCGTGGGTCAAGCTCGCAGACCTCATTGGTGAGTACGAGGAAGTACTTGCCTCCTTCACGCACAACCGACATCATTCCCGCATTATCGCTGAACACGCAGAAACCTGCACGGTCACCGTCCTTCAACTTGCTGGCATCTATGCGCACAGTATCAGAGCAGGTAGGTGCCCACATGCGCCATGTCAACGTGTTACGTGCAAGGAACATATTGTCATAAGTCTTAGTTGAGCGGAATGTATATGTATTGCCATTCTTAGTGTAAGCCTCCTTCAATGGGTTGTGGTTGAACTGGTAGTCCTTAGTCATAGTGATGCCACCTTCGAGTTTCATCTGCTGACCATACTTGCCAGTGTACTCGATGTCGTCCTCTGTCTCAAGTGTCATGGTCTCAGGCACACGGGCAGTGTAGCGGTAGTTGTCTATGCCCTTGCCTTGCTCACGGATTACTTCGCCAATCATTGGCCATCCATCAACCCATGTACAAGGACTCAGTGTGAGAACGCGACCAACGCCAGCACGGTCCTGGAAGATTACTCCGTACCACTCGCCATGCTTGCCATCCACGATAGTACCTTGCCCCACAAATGGGAAGCCACCGAACTCACTCTTTACAATCACCTTGCTCTCGTATGGGCCCTCGATGTTTCGGCTACGGTAAGCTATCTCACAGCGACCTGTGTTTGGCCATGCTATGCAGAGGAGATAGTACATGCCATCGTGTTTGATTACGCGGCTTCCCTCGTGGAGACCCTGAGGACGTCCGTGCAGCTCAAGCTTCTTGTGCACACCTCCCGGCTTCTCTGCTGTCAAGTCGGAGTTAAGCTCAACGAGAGTTATGTCGCCGCTTCCTGAGAACACGTACACACGGTCGTCATCATCGAAGAAGAGTGATGAGTCGTGATAGGCAGGCAGACGGCTGTGCAGCTTCCATCCCTTTGCAGGGTCGTCAGTCTTGAAGACCATTGACTTGTGAGGGTCATCATTGGCAACGAATAGCGCCCAGAATGTTCCCTTGTGGTAACGTATTGATGTAGCCCACTGACCACGACCATATACCGTACCCTGTTCGAGGTCGTACCGTGGAGTGTCATGTATCTCATCGAACAGGTAGCTTATCGTTTCCCAGTTCACCAAATCCTTACTTCGCATTATCGGTCCGCCCGGTGTCATGTGCATTGTCGTCGTGACGAGGTAATAGTAGTCGCCCACGCGGATGATATCCGGGTCAGGAGTGTCTGTCCACATCCAAGGATTCTTCACTGTGACCGTCTTAGGCGAGTCACTGTTAGTAGCATTCTGTGCCGAAGAGCACGCAGGTTGCAGCATCATGGCACTGAGAGCAACCGCAGCCATTAGTTTGTTCATAACGTATTTAGTAGTTTAGTAGTTAAAGTCAATGAAGAGTTAGTATTAATCAAACACAACTATTGTGATGATACATCCAATAGCAGGCACTATTCATCACTCGCTTGCAAAGGTAACAAGAATTAGTGAAAGAAAGCACAGAAAATGTATCATAGAGTTTTGGGTATGTAACAAAGAAGCGAGACTGGCAGATACTTATTGGCAACTTTATTATAAGGTGTAACACAAAACAAAAGAAAACAAGAGAAAAAAAAACAGTTATTTCTTTAACGCAGAGAGCACGGTGGGCTCAAAGAAATAACAACAGAGGAATAAATTTATCCTCCGTGACAAAAACTTCGTACCCTCCGTATTTCTATGCGTTTAAAAATAGTTGTACGTTAGTCACCATCCCAATAGAGGAGGATTGCTGGGGATAGTGTCTTCTGGTTACAAATGAAAAACTATGTGTTACATTTCGCTAAAGGGTGGAGCGGGATAATTCATAACTTTGCATACAGAAAACTAAACCTGGTACTCATACAACCTAACAGTTATGAAGCGAACATTTATCGTATCGATTATAGTAGGAGCTGTGTCATGCGGAACAGTCATGGCACAGTTGCCTTATCAGAACACTTCACTTAGCGCACACGACAGAGCCGTGGACTTGTGCAGCCGTCTCACACTTGAGGAGAAGGCTCAGTTGATGCTGGACGACTCTCCTGCCATACCTCGACTGGGCATCAAGAGATTCCAGTGGTGGAGTGAAGCTCTCCACGGAGTAGCCAACATGGGCAACGTGACGAACTTCCCTGAACCTATCGGCATGGCGGCTTCGTTCAATGCAGACATGATATATCGTGTCTTTGACGCAACGAGTACAGAGGCACGTGCAAAGTGGAACCAACTCATAGCTGAAGGCAAGGACGTTACGCGCTTTCATGCACTTTCTGTCTGGACTCCAAACGTGAACATATTCCGCGACCCACGTTGGGGACGTGGACAGGAAACATATGGTGAAGACCCTTACCTGACGGGTGTGCTCGGTACTGCGGTTGTGCGTGGCTTGCAAGGCGACGAGAGCCATAAGTATAGGAAGTTGTGGGCTTGTGCCAAGCACTACGCTGTCCATAGCGGACCTGAATGGAGCCGACACACTGCGAACCTTACCAATGTGAGTGCCCGTGACCTGTGGGAGACATACCTACCAGCATTCAAGGTGCTTGTTGAAGACGCAAAGGTTCGTGAGGTAATGTGCGCCTACCAGCGTTTGGACGATGAGCCATGTTGCAGCAGTACTCGCTTGCTTCAGGACATCCTGCGCAATGAGTGGGGATTCAAGTACCTTGTCGTAAGTGACTGCAGCGCAGTGTCCGACATTCACGAGACACACAAGACTGCAACGGATGCAGTTCACTCTTCGGCTCGTGCCGCACTGGCTGGCACTGACGTGGAGTGTGGCTACAACTACGCATACAAGAGCATCCCTGAGGCTGTCCGCCGTGACCTCATCAAGGAGAGCGAAGTGGACAAGCACGTCATCCGTCTGCTTGAAGGCCGTTTCGACCTCGGTGAGATGGACGACCCATCCGTAGTAGAATGGTCAAAGATTCCTTCGAGCGTACTCGAAAGCAAGGAGCACTTGAACATCGCCCTCGAGATGGCACGCCAGTCAATGACTCTCCTACAGAACAAAAACTCTATTCTACCTCTCAAGAAGTGTGAAAGGATAGCAGTTATCGGTCCAAATGCAAACGAGAAAACAATGATGTGGGGCAACTATAATGGCACGCCTACCACTACCACAACGATACTTGACGGTATTCGAGCCATCAACAAAAACGTACTGTATCTCCAAGGTTGCGACCTTACAGACGACCGTGTTGTGACAGACCTTTTCGACCAACTTTCCTACGATGGAAAGAAGGGTATCAAAGGTACGTTCTGGAACAATGTTAAGAGCGAGGGCAAGCCTGTAGCAACCGAATACTATACACGTCCGATAGCCAAGACCACGGCAGGCAACTACCAGTTTGCCCCCGGAGTCAACCTTACGGACTTCAGCGCAAAATACGAGACTGTGCTTAAACCAAAAGCATCTGGCGAAGTCGTAGTAAACGTGGAATCAGTCAGCCACTTCGAGGTATATATAAACGGAGTGCAGCAGGTTAGGCATCACACATGGCGCGTGACACCTACCCGCACGCCAATACAAGTGGAGGCTGGCAAGGAGTACCGAATTGAAGTACGCTTCAGTCACATACCGACTTACGCAGCCAGCATGAAGATTAACATAGGTACTGAGTCCCCAATCAACTATGACGACATAATAAAGAAGCTTGCAAGTATAGACAAGGTTGTGTTCGTAGGCGGAATAGCACCATCGCTCGAGGGCGAGGAGATGCCAGTCACTATTGACGGTTTCAAGGGAGGCGACCGCACACACATCGAGCTTCCAGCTGTGCAACGCAACTTCCTCAAAGCTCTGAAGGCTGCCGGCAAGACTGTGGTCTATGTCAACTGTTCGGGCTCAGCCATTGCACTCGAACCTGAGACACAGAGCTGCGATGCCATACTTCAGGCATGGTATCCTGGTATGCGCGGAGGTCAGGCAGTAGCCGAAGTGCTCTACGGAAAGTACAACCCATCTGGCAAACTTCCAATAACATTCTACAGGAACTCCGCACAGCTTGGCGACTTCGAGGATTATAGCATGAAGGGGCGCACTTACCGTTACATGACAGACTACAAGCCTCTGTTCCCATTCGGATACGGACTTAGCTACACTACGTTCAACATCGGTACTGCAACGCTATCCTCAAGCACCCTCAAATCGGAAGGCAAGGGTACGATAAAGGTAACCATCCCTGTGGAGAACACAGGAAAGATGGACGGTACGGAAATAGTCCAGTTATACGTACGCAACCCACAGGACTCACAGGGACCGCTGATGCAGCTTCGCGGTTTCGCACGTGTCGATGTCAAGGCAGGACAGACAGTAAAGGCAGTTATAGACCTTGATGCAAAGTCGTTCGAGTGGTTCGATGAAGCTACCAATACTGTATATACTAAGCCAGGCAAATACGAGTTGCTCTACGGTAACAGCTCAGACCGCAGTTCACTGAAGGCGGCTGAAGTTACTGTGAAATAGATGTTCCCAAGTATCCAGAGGGGGGGGATGCTATAGGCAAAGAAATACATAATAAATTGAGTGCCGTCTATGACATTCGTATCAACTAACATCAATAAAAAACTAATCAAAAAATGAAAAAGACTTTTATCGCAATCGCCCTTGCAATTATGACCACAGGGGCTATGGCACAGAACTTCGGTTTCGGAGGCAACCAGCAGAGCAACGTCACAGCACAGTTCTCTCAGAAATATACCGATATCAACTACGCTGACGATGGACAAGGCTACCACACACTCGACGTGTACCTTCCAAAGAAGGAAGCTAAGTCCTATCCAGTCGTCATACATATATACGGCAGTGCATGGTTCAGTAACAGCAGCAAGGGAATGGCAGATATCAACACCATCTGCGCTGCACTGCTCGATGCGGGCTATGCAGTTGTGTGTCCAAACCACCGCAACAGCCAGGATGCCAAGTACCCAGCACAGATCAATGACATCAAGGCAGTGGTGCGCTGGGTGCGCGGCAATGCCAAGCAGTATAAGTTCGACACCAACTTCATAGGCACTTCCGGCTTCTCATCAGGTGCCCACCTCGCTTCGCTCTGCGCCGCAACCAACGGCGTGAAGGTTGCAACCCTCGCTGACAACAGCACTGCTCCTAAGGCTGAGTACGACATAGAGGGTACTGTGGGCAAGTTCACTAAGGAGTCAAGCCTCGTTGATGCTTGCTGCGAATGGTCAGGTCCGATTGACCTTATGAACATGGACTGCGATGGAGTGAAGAAGGAAGGATTCAAGCCCGAGGACGCACTCATGGGTTTCGCTTATCCAGGACATGAGAATGAGTACCAGCTCCTGTCACCTTGCCACTACGTAAATGAGAAGACAGTACCTATCTTCGTGTTCCACGGTGCACAGGACAACGTTGTGCCTTGCTGCCAGGGAGAGGAGCTGTACAACGTTCTTGTTGAGAAGAAAGTCAAGTACTGCGGTTTCGTGAAGGAGGAGAAAGGGGGACATGGCTTCAATATGTACACACCTGAGAACCTCGCTAAGATGGTGAAGCACTTCGACGATGCAAGGAAGAGAAAGTAGATAGTGGCCCCACCCCGTCCCTCCCGTTGGGAGGGGGAAGGAGTTACAGTAATGAATTAATCAATAATACAACTTATTTATTATAAGGCAGCGAACTTGCTATCTACTCCCTCCCCTCGGGGAGGGTCGGGGTGGGGGCCGCTTTTAATTTGTTATGAAACGCATTATATTTCTTTTTGCTCTCATACTCACGACAGTGACGGTGTGGGCTCAGGCTCCTAAGGGACCTGAAACTGAATATGTGATGACTCTGAAGGTGAAACTCGGACAGGCGTACGGTGTGGGCAAGACCGCAAAGGGTACACGCTTCATCATCCCTATCACGGGAGGAACCTTTGAGGGTCCTAATATAAAAGGTGAGATACTGGAAGGTGGAGCAGACTATCAGTTGCAGAACCAGGAGGCAGGACGCACTGAGGTGGAAGCTATCTACTGCATACGCACTGACGACGGAGTTACAATCCACATACGCAACTGCGGAATAATTTACAACGGCAAGGATGCACAGGGAAAGACTCAGTTCTACTTCAAGTGCGCTCCTAAGTTCGAGGCACCTATGGACAGCAAGTACGCCTGGTTGAACAACTCACTCTTCCTCTGCGAACCATCATTCGGCGGTGAAGGTGGCGGAATCACTTTGAACGTATGGAGGGTGAAGTAACACGCAAGTTGTTTCTCAATAACGTATATCATATATATTAAATACAAACAATTACTAATCTTTATCTACAAAGCATGTTTAAGAAAAAAGTCCTGCTGCTTGCAACATTAGTCATGGCAGCATTAAGCGTGAAAGCGCAGTCGTACTCGTTCAAGTACACTGCAGACAGGGGAAACGGAACGTTCATCAATCCGATTGTCAACGGTGACTTCCCTGACTGCGATGTCATCCGTGTAGGGGACACCTACTACTTTGTCAGTACCACGATGTATCACTTCCCAGGTGCAACGCTGCTCAAGTCCAAGGACCTGGTGAACTGGGAATACTGTGCCAACCCGCTCGCTCAGATTGAGTACAACGACGCTTACAACCTGATGAACGGAGGCTCTCACTACGCACAGGGCATGTGGGCATCATCGCTCAACTACTACAACGGCAAGTTCTACATCTACTTCATCAGCTACGGAAGGAGCGGCTACGACTCAGGTCGCAACATCCTGCTCTCCGCTACCGACCCGGAAGGCACGTGGACTATGGAGTACTGGCCAGAACACTATTACGACGCCGGCTGGCTGTTTGACGTCGATGAGAACGGCAAGGGATATGTCTATGTGGCTTGCGGTATAGGCAACATCTATATCAACAAGCTCAACCCAAGGACGTTCAGTAAGATAAGCAGCACGCAGGTAGTGTTCAACAAGGACGGTTATGAGGGAAGCCACATGTATCACATCGGTGACTACTACTACCTCTTTGTAACTACAGGCGGCTACTGGAAGGGACAGACAATCTACCGCAGTACCGACCCGATGGGACCTTACGAGGAAGTACCATACACGCTCTTCCAAGGCGATGCAGTGCATCAGGGCGCACTTGTCGATACACCGACCGGCGAATGGTGGAGCATCATGTTCAAGGACGCAGGAGCCATCGGCCGTGTACCTTATCTCGAACCCGTCAAGTGGGTGGACGGATGGCCACGCATAGGTGATCAGGTAGATGGTAAGGGACGAGACGTGAGCCGCAACGGTAAGGCATACAAGAAGCCTCGCATATCGGACGACGATGCGGTGCAGAACGCAGACTACAGGACATACATGCCTACCAACGATGCGTTCTCAACACCAACACTCGCAAAGCAGTGGCAGTGGAACCACAATCCGCAGGCTACTGCATGGTCACTTACTCAGCGCCCGGGATGGATGCGTCTCCACTCCTGTACGGTGACTGACAACGTAGCCAAGGCACGAGGCTCGCTCACACAGCGCATCATGGGATATAACTACGCAGGTACGGCTTCCAGCTCAGTGAAGACAGGTTGGGGTATTGCGAAGATTGACCTCTCTGGAATGAAGGAAGGAGACGTTGCAGGTCTCGCTGTCTGGTCAAACCCTTATTCGTTCATCGGCGTCAAGGTTGTCAATGGACAGAAGGTGCTCTACTCGCAGCGCTGCAAGTTCGACAGTCAGATAATAACCGTCCAGGAGGAAAAGACTGGCAATGCGATAGACAGTGACATCATCTACTTGAGTGCTCTTACGAACTTCGGTCAAAACAAGTGTGAATTCTATTACAGTGTTGACTGTAATCACTTCAGCAAATTCGGTGTGAAGATGGATATGAACTATACTCTCGACTTCTTCGTCGGACAGCGCTACTACCTCTTCAACTACTCTACCATAGAGGCTGGCGGTTATATTGACATCGACTGGTTCACTACGGAGCATAAAGATCTGGATGAGTACTTCGCACAGTGTGACGAGGCTGCGAAGGAGGAGCATGAGGATGCACAGTGGCACGGTTTCGACTTCGGCAGCAAGTACTTCAACCTCTCAATGGAAGTGCCAAACACTATGAAGAAGTCAAGCTCATTCGTGAACATCGAATTTGCTGACAAAGGCATAGCAGGCTGGGCTTATCCTACTAAGTGGGACATGACGGAGTCAAACTACATCGTACTGAAGATGTACCGTACTCCAGGCAAGCCGCTCTGGATGTACATCTACGACGCTACGTCAAGATGGGGCAAGAAGCCTTACAAGTATCAGGTGAAGTCAGAGAACAACGTCATCGACCTCAACAACATGGTTAATGAGGACGGTGAGAAGATTGACCCATCGAACATCAACATAGTTACGTTCGTATCGGAGAAGTCGCAGAAGGTCTATTTCGTTGACCTCTATCTCAGCGACGACGGCACAACACCGACTGGTATTGACGCCGTACACTCCGACACTCCTGCATCAAGTGACATCTACGACCTCACAGGACGTAAGGTCACAGCGCCTAAACAAGGCGTGTATGTTGTGGGAGGACGCAAAGTAATCTTTTAATTCATTCAAGATTCGCAAGTTCAGCTGATGCTTTACTTGCAAGGAGTTAAAAAGGAGTTAAAGAGTAGTTAAAGTGGAGTAAAAAAGACGAATG
>ODAI013603923.1_pt1 | contig 36864 bp, 41 predicted proteins | sample 1539321 | NCBI WGS metagenome assembly ODAI01 (sample SAMN02144231, study PRJEB22623) | gut metagenome | biome: sheep rumen | host: Ovis aries | place: New Zealand
AACACAGGGATATGGAAAAGCAGATCAATCGTGCCATATCCAGGTATGAGGCAGTGATGGGAGTAAGGGAGAGGAGTATCAAGCTGGCAGACATCCCAGGAGCATACGGTGTAACATACATTGGTGCCAACGGATCCCAGGGTATTTTCCTTTCACGTAAGCACTTTGACCAGTCAAAGAGAAAGTTTGAGGCTGACTACAAAAAGCACAACTATGATAGTGGATTTAAGAACGTGACAAACAGGGCTGCACAGCACACGGTGACACATGAGCTGGCTCACGCTACCTGGACGAGTTCCTACACCTCCACCAAACATAGGGCTGCTGGTAAGGAGATCCAAAAGCTCTACCATGACTGGAGCAAGGATAAGAAGAAAAAGGGATATGGCACCTATGGTAAGACCAACGTGGATGAGTTCTGGGCTGAGGTGATCACTAAGGGTATTCACGGACGCTCTGACAAATACACAAAAAAGGCTATAGGTATTGCCAGGAAATACAAGCTGTAACAACGGCAAAACAGATATAAATCACATAAGTTTAACATAAAAAATTAGTAACAGTATGGATTCACAGAACAAAAACGCAAAGATTGAGCTCACTGATCTGGAGCTGGCAGTGTTGAAAAAGGACATAGCAGGAGATTTTTTCCCTCCTGAGGCTACAGAGGAGGAGCGTAAGGCTCTGAAAAGTGTGATCGACAAGGCAGACAAGCACTGTGAGGATATGGATGCCTATGATGAGATAGGTAACAGCCTTATGGTGTGGTTCCTTAACCAGTATGAGGCTCAGGAGGCTGCTGGAGAGTAACGCTTTACCAGGTAAACAGGGGATCAGAGTGCAAGAAAACAGCCTCTGATTTCTTTTTATCCTGGTGATGTGTTCGGTAAACACAATCAACGAAAAAACAACGATATGGGCAGGAAACCGTTTGAAAAGGGAAACAAGGTAGGAAACCGCTTTACCTCAGAGAATCAGCCTCAGAACAGAGGCAGAAAGCCCAAGCTGTATAAGTACCTAAAGAAAGTTGTTGGTGAGAGTGTAGGCCATGAGCTGGAGGAGCAAGATTTCAAGGACATCATGCAAGCCCTGATCGAGCTGCCACCAGCAAAGCTCCAGGCTCTGGTAAGGAGCACTAAGCTGGATCCTAAGACTGGTAAGCCACTGCCTAACGAGAACACACCAGCCTGGATCCAGATGCTGGTGAGCAATATCAATGCCTGTATCAGGTATGGCAAACTGGATGCTCTGGAGTACGTTCTGGAGCGTTCCTTTGGTCAGCCTAAGCAGACTATTGAGGGCATGATTGACAGCCAGATCACTACAGCACCCAAAGATCTATCTATGCTTTCCACTGAGGAGCTGCTACAGTACAATCAGATCCTGGAAAAGATAGAGAAAGGGGGGTAGCGTATGGCACGTTTCAGGGGAATCACATTACCAACCTCACTCCAGGTAAAGATCGAGCTGTTCAAGAGAGGATGCTTTGACTTTATCACAAAGGATGGAGGGCTGCAACACGAAAAGCAGAAAGAGGCTCTGAATCTGCTAACGGATGATGAGCACGCTGAGGTGCTTTATGGTGGTGCTGCTGGTGGTGCTAAATCGTGGACTGGAGCTGCCTGGCTCCTGTTTATGAGCCTCTGTTTTCCAGAAACCAAATGGTTTATCGGACGTGCTGAGCTGAAACGTATCACCCAGAGTACCTATATCACATTCAAGAAAGTATGTACCAGGTACGGAGTGCCAGATGAGATCTGGAGCTATAACGGACAGTACAACTATATTGAGTTCTACAATGGCTCACGTATAGACTTTCTGGATCTGAAATACATTCCATCCGATCCGCTGTATGAGCGATATGGATCTATAGAGTTCACAGGTGGATGGATCGAGGAGGGCGGTGAGGTCAATTTCGGTGCCTATGACACGCTGAAAACACGTGTAGGACGATGCCTGAATAAGGAGTATGGGCTGAAACGTAAGCTCTTTATCACCTGTAACCCTAAAAAGAACTGGATGTATGATGAGTTCTACAAGCCCTGGAGGAAAGGCACTCTGAAAGACTATCAGGCCTACCTACCATGTTTGGTACAGGAGAATCCGTTTATAGATCCAGACTACATAGAGGGCTTGAAAACAACCTCTGATAAGGTCAAGTTTGAACGCCTCTTTAAGGGTAACTGGGAATACGATGATAACCCTCTGGCTCTGTGTAGCCATGATGCTATCTGTGCGATCTTTGGCAATATCCTGGCACTCAGGACTGGAATACACTACCTGACTGGTGATATAGCACGTTTCGGAGCTGACTATGCCAGGATCGGTGTCTGGGATGGGTGGATGCTGATTGATTACCAGTGTTTCCCTGTCTCTAAGACAACAGACATACAGACGTATATCATACGATGCCAGAAGAAATACAGGATCCCCAAATACAGGTGCATAGTTGATGAGGATGGTGTTGGCGGTGGTGTAGTGGATAACTGTGACATTGAGGGCTTTGTGAATAACTCTGCACCTCTGAACGGTGAAAACTACCAGAATCTACAGGCACAGTGTGGATATAAGCTGGCAGATCACATCAATGCCAATGAGGTAGGAGTGCTGGCAGACCTGGTGAGCCAGGCAGAACAGGAGGAGATCACCAATGAGCTTGAACAGCTCCAGACGTGGAAACCAGACAATGATGGTAGGCTGATGCTGAAACCAAAGCCTGAGATCAAACTGGATATAGGCAGATCTCCAGACTGGAGAGATATGTTTCTTATGAGATCCTGGTTTGATTACAATGAGTATGACATACCAGATGATATAGAACGTAGATTAGGACTTACAACAGCTTAAATTAAAAGATATGGGTATTTTTAACAGTTTAGCAAACGAGGTGAAAGCTGCTATAGGCTATCAGCAGACATTCACAGAGCTACTGGAGGCAAAGGATGTTTCCAGGGCTATTAGCATGATGAAAGATTGCTCTATCCAGGCTGCAAATAATCTGAGGGATTTTGAGATCTCTACCCACAAGATCATGGAGCGCAAGGATCGGGCTGTGTTTGACAAAAAAGGCAATTTCCTCAGATGGAGTAAGAGGTGGAAAATTCCTATCCCCTACCAGACTTTCATCAATGAGATTGCCCTGGTGTTCCTGTATGGCAGACCTGTGAAATGGCTCCAGCTGTCAGAGGGCACTGATGATGCTTTCCAGGCGTACAAACAGCTGAATGAGGATGTACGCTTTAACGCTGTAGTCAGGGAGGCTAAGCGTGCTGCTGGTGCTGAGGGTACGTCCGCTATCCTCTATCATGTGTACCAGGATAGTAAGACAGAAAAGCCTAAGCTGCGGCTGAATGTGCTGAGCAAGAAAAATGGTGATGATATTTATTACATCAAGGATCAGTACCGCAAAATGAAAGCCTTTGCCTGGGGCTACTATCTCACTGAGGCTGGCAATAAGACCGTTCACCACCTGGATATATACACAGACGATACCATCTACAGGTGCAAGCGTTCATATATCGGATGGGAGGTGCTGGTTAAGCAGAATCCTATAGGAAAGATCCCTGTGCTGATGTTTGAACAGGAGGTAGAGCATGATGGCGTACAGCCGATGATCGAGCGCACAGAGGCACTGGAATCAACAGACGCTGATGTGAATGATCGCTTTGCTAACCCAGCTATGGTAGCCACCTCTGAGATCCTTAACTCTCTGCCTAAGGCTGAGGATGAGGCTAAGCTGTATATCCTGAAAAATGGTGGTAAGGTTGAGTATCTTACCTGGGATCAGGCAAGCCAGAGCAAGCAGAATGAGTATGAGCGTCTGGATAAGCATATACTAAGTAAATCGTTCACTCCTAACATTGATTTTGATAACATGAAATCACTCAGTAACCTCTCTGCTAAGGCTATCCGTAAGGTGATGCTGCTGGCAGTGATCAAAGCTGAGAAACGTAAGGAAACCCACGATGGCTACATGAATCGTCACGCTAACATTATGCTGGCTATCCTGGGTAATGTTCTGGACTATGCCCACAAAGCACAGTATGAGGCTCTGATGGTAGGGCATGAGTTCCAGGAGCCGTTTGGTGATGATGTGTCAGATACTCTGAATGACATTCTGAAACAGTTTGGTGCTGGTGGTATGAGTACCCAGACCATGCTGGAGCTCTCTTACCTGATCAAGGATGCTAAGAAAGAGTATGAGCTGATCAAGCAGGAGCAAGCTGAGAGGATGGAGCAAGAGATCAAGCGTCAGCAGGAGCTGAATAAGATGGATGTGTTCGGACAGGGAGAGTAAGCTATGCCAAAGATAAGACGATTACAAAACACTGGGCTTTATTATTTCATTTGCCCAGCCTGTAAGACACCGCATGAGATAGGTACTGATCCACGTGATCAGTTTCCTGTATGGGAGTTTAACAAAGATCTGGAGAAACCCACTATCAGACCGTCTATAGCTGTAGAGAGTAGCTATAGGGGAGAGCGTACCTACTGCCACTCTTACGTGACTGATGGTAAAATAAAGTTCCTGGATGATTGCACCCATGAGCTGAAAGGTCAGACAGTGGATCTGCCAGACGTAACAAAAAAGTTTGAACTATGAAAGTAATTAAGAAGATCTGGGAATGGGTGCGCACAGATGGGCTGTTACACATAGCCTGTAGTGCGCTGATCCTGGATGTGCTAAAGAACTGGGTGCCTCTGTGGGCTGCAATTCTGGTTGTGGTGATCATTGGCATTGGTAAGGAGCTCTATGATAGGAAACATGAGGTCACTCCTGAGCTCCATGATCTTATCTGTGATGCCATTGGTATTGTTATTGGTAGTCTGATCTGAGGAGTATGGCAAAGGGAAAGTATCTGAGTGGTAAGGCTCTCCAGCAGGCTCTCTTTCAACGGACAGAGGGCTATGCTGCTGCTGTGCGCTCCATCTATCGTGATTCACTGGGTAAAATCATAGACGTGGTGAAAGGCACACAGCTGGAGGAGGGCACTCCTTTCTCTTTCTCTGAGTACGGATATACTGAGGAGGTACAGCCGATCCTCAGGAATATGTACAGCCGTGTGTACCAGACGATCAGGGAGGGTGTGGAAAAGGAATGGATGTTTGCCTCAGAGAATAATGATGAGCTGGTAAAGCAGATCTTTGGTGCAAGCTCCATTGAGGATAACCACTTTGCCAAATACTTTCTCAGGAACAGGGAGGCTATGGATGCTTTCTTTGCCAGGAAAACCCAGGGGCTGGATCTCTCACAAAAGGTATGGAAATACACCAGCCAATACAAAGGAGAGCTGGAGGGTACCCTGGATCTGGCTATAGGAGAGGGCACACCAGCCAACCAGCTTGCATCCAAGATCCAGCAATACCTACAGGATCCTGATAGGTGGTACAGGCGTTTCCGTATCAAGATCGGAGAGGATGAGGATGGAAACCCTATCTATGGGCGTGTATGGAAACGTAGGATCTTTGATAAGGAGGAGGGTATCTACAAATGGATCAATGACGAACCTAAACACTACCATCCAGGTCAGGGCGTGTACAGATCCAGCTACAGGAACGCTCAGAGGCTTGCACGATCTGAAACCAATATAGCCTACAGGGATTCCGACTTTGAACGCTGGCAACAGCTGGACTTTGTTGTGGGCGTTGAGATCAAGCTGAGCAACAATCACCCAGAGCCAGATATATGTGATGCCCTGAAAGGTATCTACCCTAAGACGTTCAAGTGGACTGGCTGGCACCCTAACTGTAGGTGCTACATGGTACCAGTGCTGGCAACCCAGGAGGAAATGGATGATATGGTGGATAAGATCCTCTCTGGTGAGGAGCCTGGCAGTCTGTCTGTGACATCCGAGAACACCGTTTCTGAGGCTCCTGAGGGCTTTAAGAACTGGCTGGAGGATCCTAAGACACAGGAGAGGATGGCTAAAGCACAGGAAAAGGGAACGCTGCCTTATTTCGTCAAGGATAACCAGGATCTGGTAAACAAGGTGCTCAATCCACCGACACCAGAGGAGCTACACCACCAGGCTCTGGTAAAGCAATATGGTGAGGAGGCAGTACAGAAACTCTATGATGCCTTTGATGCTTTCAAGGCTAAGATCGCTGGTGGTGATCTGGCTTACCAGGTTAAGAAACTCAAATTTGAGGCTCAATGGGTAGCTGATAAGAATAAGTTTCCGACATCCCAGGAAATGGCTAAGATGCTCCAGGATGAGCTGGCAAAGGTTGAGAAGAAACTGGAGATCCAGACAGCTACCAACGATGCCCAGAGTGTCCTGGTGTATAAGAGTAAGAGCAAACCGCTGAAAGATCTCCAGGCACAGCTCCAGGAGGCTATAGCAAAGGGAGAGGATCCAGCCCTGATTAGAGAGCTGACAGGAAAGGCTGCAACGAAGATCCAGGACATTGAGAAAGCCAGGCTCAAAAAGCTGGTTGCACAGGGTGGTGATGGATCCACCATAGATCTTTTCGCTACTGATGCTGAAAAGATGGAGGTTGCAAGGCTCCAGGCTGCTTATGATGATGCAATGGCAAAGCACGGATCACAATGGCACTATGCTGTAGATTCTGCCTACCAGACGCTGGCAGACTATAAGAAAGAGCTGGCTAAGAAATACCACTCCCACCAGGGAAAGATCCTGAAACTGAATGGAGAGACTGAGGAGAGTGCTGCTAAGGCTCTCAAAGAGTACCTGGAGGCTCCAGAGAATACCAGTGCTATGACACCTGTAGGTGGTAAATGGCACCTGAAAAGCTCTGAGCTGTCAACAATGGAGCAATTCAGCAAGGAATACGGAATACCAGTGGAGGAGCTGGGACTGATCAACAGGTATTCTTACGGATCCAAGTGGATCAACCGCTACAGTTATGGAGTGATTGATGAGTACCACGGTGTTGTGGAGGATTACGGAGGATTGTGCCCTAAGTTTATCCAGGCTTGTAACGCTGCTTTGGAAAAGATGCCCAGGTACCAGGGCACTGTATTCTCTGGTGTGAGCTTTGACACTGCCACACTTGCTAAGCACATCAAGACGCTCCAGGATTGCCTGGCAACAGGTCAGCCATACGTCAATAAGGCTCTGATGAGCTCCACCACCAGCATAGACACCACAAAGATCTTTGGTGATAACTTTATGTACGTGATCAAGTCAAAGCACGGAGCCGACATAAAGCCCATATCACACTACAGATCCGAGAATGAGATTGTCTTTCGTGCTGGTGCTAAGTTCAAGGTAACGGCTGTGTACCAGGAAACCACACAGAAATATGGTTTTGGTAGAGGCTGGGTAGTAGAAATGGAGGAAATATGAAGATCGTAAGAAACAACATTATTCCGTTCAAGGGATTCCTGGCTATCAATCTGTTTGGGATCCTGTTTGTGCGTGGAGATAGCTACATATCCCCACAGGTGATCAACCATGAAAAGATCCATACAGCACAGATGAGGGAACTGTTATATATACCGTTCTACCTCTGGTACGTGCTGGAATGGATCATAAGGCTCTTTATGAAAGGGAATGCCTACAGGAATATATCCTTTGAAAGAGAGGCGTACACAAACGAAAAGGATTCCGACTACCTGAGTAACCGAAACCCTTTTGCATTCCTAAAGTATCTGAGATCCTAACTCTCTCTCTTACCAGATTCAAAGCTCTTTGCCCAGTCTGTCTGATCACCATACGGATTAGGTGATTTACCAGGTAGATGCTCCTGGATCAGCTCAGCTTTCCACTGCTTGTAAGCGTCTGCCAGGCTCACGCTGGTATCAGCACGATCCAGATAATCCATGTGGAAATCTCTCTCATACTCCCATAATTGAGCTGCCAGAGGTCGCTCCTGATCTCCCTGGTAAGGGTTTTTGTTTTCACCCTTAAACCACCTGTAGTTAGAATAATCCTCTGTGATGCCAGAGAAAAATCCATGCTTATTCCAATCTTTTGCCATATCTAAACCTCATGTAATTTTAGTTCCTGTGCGAATGTACCAATAATACAGCAGAGATCACTATATGAAATTTGTCCTTTCGATATATATTCTCCAGCCGTTTCAGGATCCACTTTCATATACTTAGAAACAATAGAGATAATAGGAAATCCGCATATAGCAAATTCCCTTGTTTCCATCTTTCCTAAAACTCCATTCTTTTTAACAGATGCCAGAGCCATTCTTAATCTGGCTCTGTCTGTACCATTAGGCTTTAGGATCAGATCTATGTAGTGATTGATCAGTGCATTTACAAAAATATCCATAACAGTGTCCTTTAGTGAAACTTTTGCCAGATCCTGAGCTGATCAATCATCCGATAATCCAGGTACGTTAAAACCTTATCAATAAACTCCTGAGGGATTCCGAAACGAGCCTCTGCTATAGATCCTACAATGGCACCAATGGTATCACTGTCACCACCAAAGGAGATAGCCTTTCTGATAGCATCCTCAAAGCTGTGTGAGTTACATACGATCTGGAGGCAGAGGGGAACAGTGCCATGGCACGTCTCATCAAACTTACCTGGAGTAAACGCCTGATCCATAAAGCCAGGGTAATACTCCTCCATCGTCTTTATAAAATATGACAGATGTGTGTCACAGAAACGGAAATACCAGATAGCATGAGCCACTGCCACAGCTCCCTTGATGCCCTCTGGATGGTTGTGCGTCACGGATGCAGTCTTTATCGACCAGTCTATTACATCTTTCAGATCATCAAAAGCCCAGGCTACAGGGCTCACCCTCATTGCTGATCCATTACCAAAGCTGTTGTATGGTAGCGGATCATTGGAGGCTATCCATCGTGCAAAGCTGACACCATATCCACCCATCGGATGAGGATAGAGCCTACACCACTCCAGGAGCTTATCCTGAAAGCTCTCCAGAGACAGGATAGCATCAGCTATAGCCAGCGTACAGATCGTATCATCTGTGTAGCTATTCTGTGCTGTGAACAGCTCAAAGTTGTAATCCCTGGTGTTGTTAAACTCAAAACGTGATCCAATCACGTCACCAATAATTGCGCCTATCATCTTTTCTGCTTTTTAGTTATTACATTAGCACGTCTTATAGTGGCTTTCCTGGTTTTGTGCTCATCTTTCTTAGCCAGGCACTGCCAGAGCCATTCCTTACCAGCTCCGATCACCTCTTTGGGGATCTTATCATATATAGCTGCCACTGATCCAAAGTACCAGTTCTTTTTGCCCTGGTAGGGCTCATCCAGCAGCACGTGAATTACATTATTCTGTCTCATACCTGTGTTTACTAAACGCAAAATTACTAAATTATTTCCGAAATACCAAAGTTTTTGCAAAGAAAATGCAAAATTTACCAGGTTTATGCCTCAGTGGTAGCGTTTTCTTACGCAAAAGCTCCTTATCCTGTGCCAGAAAGGTTGCTTGATCTTTGCCTTGCAAGGCTTACCCTCTTTGTGGTGAGTGTGCCAGGATTCCCGATTGTATTGCCTGAGATCCAGGTGTGGGTTATCACTAACACGGACATCATAGTATCTCAACCTCTCTAATTGAGCCTCCAGCTCATCTTTGCTGAAAGGTACCTCCAGTTCAACTATGTAGCCCACTGTCACCTCCTCATCATTCGATTCAGCAAAGTAATCCTCCAGGATCTTTGTTATTTTCTCCAGTGGCTGTTTGCTCTCACAGGCTATGATCTCAGCAAAGAGCTGGATCTTACCCCTGTGTACTGTCTGATATTTCCTTATAAGCATACGCAAAGCAATTAAGTTTTCCACGTACCCAGGTACTGAAAGTACGTCTGGGTTGCATTTACTTTATCCACCTCAAAGCCATAGCAACGATCCTCCCACTCTCCAGCTACAGAGATACCGAAAGTAGAGCCCATAGGATCATCCTTTCTCCTTACCAGCGTTTTCCTGATCTCAGAGTATGGAGTGTATGATCCTGGGAACTGTTGCTTATATCGCTCTATATCCTCCAGGAGATCTGCCAGGTTATTCACAAACAGCATAGCTACACCTCCTTTCTGTCAAAGCTCTTGCAAGGCTTACACATCCTGGATTTAGCGTAATAGATCACCTGATCCTTAAACCTGGGATGTAGGATCTTCTTACGTTTCAGAAAGCATACAGTTGATTCTCTCCAGGCATTGATAGAGGTTTTACCCTTTCCCCAGTGCTTACAATCCTTACATCTGGGATCATCCACACCCTGGATCTTATCCAGCTTAGCAGAAAAGGAGTTTATTGCCTTTCGCACCAGCAGCATATCATCCTCTTTCAGCCCAGGATCATCTATCATAACAACATGGGTAGGTTGCTTATCCTCCAGAACAACACACAGACGTAATACGGCTTTCATTGATCACCTCCTTTCTCCTCTGATAGTATGGCTATTGCCTCCATTACACCGTCAAGCTGTTTCGATAGCTTACAAGCCTTTCTTTTCCACCACCACCTGGTGAATATGGATTTAGTACAGGCTTTATAGCTTGCATCAGCAAACTCACGTGCAATAGACAGGTACACATCAGCCATTTTCAATTTCATGTGTTCCCTAAAGCTCTTTAGAAACTGAGGTACAGGATCAAAGTCTGCCAAAGCCTTGAAAGCAGCAGAAAGCTCATCAGCTGTTTCCTGAGAAATACCAGCACATTCAGGTTTAAGATCCTCATTGGTAAACATCCTCTGGTTCCTACACTGGAGTATGTACCGATCATCAGATCCGTTACGTTTCTCATCCAGGCCAGCGGTGTACCTGGAGCATTGTTTTCTAACTGGGCATTTGTCACCCCTACATAATGTTGCCATATTATTACTGATTTTGATTAAACTTTGTTTTCTTTCGTGTCTCAGCTCTATGTGGAGCGTCATAGGCATTGTGGCATTTCTGGCACAGTGCTCTCAGATTGGATGGATCACAGTGCTCTGGAGTATGATCCAGGTGAGCTATAGTAAGCACCACCCTAACCGTCTTACCCTGGGCATTCTTCCTGTAGGTGTGATTGCGCACACCACAGAACTCACAGCAGTTCCCTGCTCTCTCCAGGATTGCAGCCCTGATCTCCTGCCAGTTCTTTGGGTACCTGGCTTTGTTCTCTGGTCTTATCGGCATCGTATTTTTTTAATATGTTAGTAATTGCATCAGCTGTTCCGCTTGATACTTTGAAAGCTATATCAATCATGTTTAGCACCTCTTTGAATTTCGTTTCGTTTGATTTTCTCTTTCCAAACAAAACATCCTTTGATTCTGATATGATAGCACTAAAAGGCCTTTCCAGCGTAGGATATTGCTCTATATATGGTTTACAGAATGCAATAAATTCAGAAATCTCATTGCGTTTTTTCCTAACAACCTTTGGCCAGTAGTCTAAGATTATATCAAAATCGTGCTCCACCATAAGATCACGCTTATCTATACTATCCAGGTAGTCTATAACCTGACTTTCAATAGATGTTGCTGGTAGTTCAACACCATTGAAAACGGTTGCTGGAATAACCTGGAAACTATGCTCTATTGGAATATCCTTTTTGATGATCCTATGATCACTAAGAGCTTTGAAAGTTATAATTGTCTTAGTCATTTCTCTAAAAATTTTGAATCTACTGTTACTCTCTTAACCACAAACTCCTCTTTCACGTCTATGTACACAGCACCAGATTCACCTACAACGGTGTAGCCTCCTACACTGTGTTCAATACTTACACACCTAATCTGCTTTCTCACATCAGGTATATCTTTGCCTACCTGGTAGGTGGTGTAGCCATTCATGCCATCCTTAACCACCAGCTTTGCTATTGTCAGTAGATCCATTCTTTTATGCTGTTTATATACGTTTGTGGTACATAGTAATTGAACTCACCACGCTCCAGGGCTTGTATTTCACTCTCCAGAGCGTTTATTTTGTTTTGCCTGTCCTGTGCTCCAAAGCCAAACAGATCATCCGCTGTAGGGCTTTCTATGAGCCTTTTCAGCCTGGATCTCTTAGCTCTCAATAGTGAGACTGTCTTTGCCTGGATGTATTCCTCTCCCTGTAGGAGCGTCTGGGCACAGATTACAAGCTCTACCTTTCTCCTGGGGTGTGCTACCTTGATCCGTGCTGCCAGGTACTCAAAGTACCACCTCCATTGCTCAACGATCCACATAGGCAGTTTGTTCCTGTAGTAAACAACCTCCTCAACGTGACATTTGTCATACACCATGATCTTTATACAGATCTGGGGATCCTCTTTTATCTCTGCCATACCAATCTACTTAGTAAATCCAAGCTCTTTCTTACCCTCATTCACAGCCAGGTTAAAGCGTGCCCAAAGATCCTCACTCTTGAATATGATATGCAAGGTACCTTTCTTATAGCACCTGAAATTGAAGAAAGCACTCTCATGGAGGCTGGAATCACCTACCCTGACAAAGGAGATAGCCTTTTCCAGGCTCAGGTTGGTGTAATCCTCCGCTGTAGCCTCTCGTTCAAACTTGTAGCCTCCCATCTGGCTCAGCTTTGCCTTACCTTGCTCTGAGAGGCTGTTTAGGCTGTCATAGGATAGCCCAGAGAGGAAACACATCACCTTATCAATATCCCTGTACTCATTGTACTTATTCCAATCAGCCTTATAGTGGCTACTCCAGGCACAATCCACGAAATAAGGCAGAACGATCTTTTTGTTTGCCTTGAACTGGCTGTTTGTTTTCCATCCCTCAGTGAGCTCAGTGTTATCCTTATGAAACCTGGTGAACATATCATACACATCCACCACAGCCTTTTTCAGGATATTCTGGCTATTGAGGCATACAAACTGGATCAGCTTAAATATATTCTCCCTGTTAAGCTCATAGGCACCCTGAGCCTCGCAGAACTGATCAAACGTCTTTCTGAGGTTGGCTGTCATGTACTTATCCATACCCATGTTTGCAATGATCTCTTTCCAGGCTCTGGACTTAGCAGCATTCAGGAAAGCATTGTAAGCCGATTGCATATCATTGTCAGATCCTCGCATTTCTCTCATTTGCTCTCCTACCAGCTTGCTCACATCCTCAGTACCCATGAAAGCAGTAACATAGAAATCCAGCTTTTTACGTGCCTTAATGAACTCCACAGCATCCTCCTTTGCCTTATCCCAGGCGTGTAGGTAATCTCCCAGTTTATCCACCACAGCGATCTCAGATCCAGAGGAAACAGCCTCTTTGAAATCAGGCACACCCTCTACCTTTGCACCATCCCCAAAGTCTATGTGCCAACGCTGATCCTCCACCTCTTTGTGCAGTCTCACCATAGCTACCTCCACGTTTGTCTGTCTGCTGGCACCTCTGAAACATTTACCCAGGTAATCCACAGATCCGTGCTCCTGGATGATCTGTGCCAGGAGCTTTCTCCTCTGGGTGTATGGGTTGCGGATTGTCTCAGCATTCAGGAGGCAGACCACATCACCAGTCCACAGTATATCCCAGGCGTGTAACAGGTGCTCATCACCATTGCTAAACGGTGGATTCATAACGATAAGATCAAAGGTGTGTGAGGGCTTGTAAGAGAGGAAATCATCAGCCAGGATCTTATAGCCTTTGCCCTGTAGTACCATCACCAGCTCTGGATTGATCTCACAGGCGTACAAATTAGCCTTAGGAGCCTTATAGCCGTAACTCTCTGCCAGGTAATCCAGGATGGAGCCAGTACCAGCACTGGGCTCCAGAATCTGCCTCTTACTTATTTCTTTCCTGTAGGGGGCTATCATCTGTGAGATCACCTCCCTGGGTGTTGGAAAATACTCTGTATCGAAAATGTTGCTCATAGCTTAATATACTCTTTGGTTAGTTGGTATAACATCGAATTTCTTGTTTGCCAGAGAGGGGCGTTTCTCCAGTGCAAACTTTCTCAGATCTCTGTAATCGTATGTGGGTACCATCTTACCCTCAATGATCATCGGAAACGGTGTGCCTGTGTATTTGAGCTGGCAGAAGAAAGTGCCATCACTCAGCATCACGTCTAACAGTATTGCTTTCTGTGCCATGTTAAGCCTCCTTTCCTGGATAGATCTCTCTTACACTCTGGAGAGTGTCAGCATTCACCAGGGCAATACGCTTATAGTAACGCTTGCATCCCTCCTGGAAACCTCCACACCATTCCAATTCCTTACCATACTGTTTGATGGTATTCTCTACCACCTTATCAATGTTTCCCTCCAATGCTGGGAAACCAGCTCCGATCCTAATTTGATCCTCAGTGTCCTGCTGGAGCACTCTCAATGTAATAATTCCGTTTGCCATATCAGTGTTGCATTTAGATTGGTTTACTTATTGTTTTGTCTGGCTCTGTGTACTCCCTGGGTGTAGCCTCTTTCAGCTCTCAGGGTGTCGTGGTACTTAGCCTGTCTCTCTGTCTCTATAACCTGGGGTGAGGTGTTAAGAAACTCCACCTCAATCCCCATGTCGGCATAAGCCTTTTTGATAGCATCTTTGATCAATCCCATATCACTGCCTCCCTACATTCTTATTCCACATATCCATTGCCCATCCCAGCTGTCTCTCCAGATCATCCTCTACCTTTGCAAAGTAATCGGATGCCTTTACTGGGTAAAGTTTCAGTAGATCACCTTTGCCGTTGCCATTGCGGAAACCTGTGTAACAGTGATCCTGAGCCTCTTTCTCTGTGTCGAATACAACAGCACTGTTTGTCATTGGATAGAAACAGCTACCCTGGTAGCCATTGCCCTCACCAACGTAACAGTAGTAAGTCTCACCTCCGAAACCAGCTACCACCCAGCCAGTGGACTTTTTCAGCTCCTTAGATTGCTCGATAGCCTTACGCATTGCGCTGATGTATTCCTTTTGCTCCTTAGAATACTCTAATACTGCCTGTGCCATAACTTGATCCTCCTTATTTTATATTCTCTACAATGTATTCCTTATCCACATCCCAGAGTGGCAGATCCTGTCTGATCTTACGCTTGATCACCTTATCATGCCCTACCAGCTCGATAGCTTTGTTAAGCAGCTCAATATCACCAAAGCACTGTGCTCTCTCCAGGAGGAAATCAACCAGGCTGGATCTTTCGTCTCTCATATCATCCAGCTTGTTTTTCAGGTTTTCAGCCTGTCTGAAATAGGTAGCAAGCAGCGTGCTCTCATGGTGCTTTTTGTAATCCTTGCAGAACTCATCCTTATTCATGTTACCTGCCTCCAGGTACATCTGTTCTACCTGTTTGTACTGATCCTCTGTAAGTTCAATACCTGTGCGATCAAAAAACTCTTTCTGTGTCATAATCTGAAATTTTAATTGGTGTTGCATTATTTTGGTGTGTTCGTGGAACACATTGCAAAAGTACATACTATTTCCGAAATAACAAAGGAAATCATTAAAAAATTCACCTGGTGAATATATTTATAACTTTTTTTAACTAATTTACGTGGTAAATTTATACTGTGTTCACCAAACACATACAGAAAATTTTTGTTATATTTGCACCGATTTTAATTAAAATACAACTTAATATCTTATGAACAAACAACTCTTTGACAAGGTGAAAAGTCTGTGCAAAGACACTGGACTTTCAGAGAAGTACCTTAAAGCGATAACCGAAAAGCTCGGTGGCAGCGTTGAGGATGATTCTACTGATGAGGCAGCGATTGAAACGGCTGCAAACCTGATCGCTGACGTGGCTAAGGAAAGCCAGGGCGAATCCTCCAGGTGGGTAGATGCTTTCAAGAAAAAGAATCCAAAGCGTAAGGATCACAAAGATTCAGATTCAGATGATGATGATGATGATAATGATCCAGACGATGATCCAGATGATGATTCAGATCCTAAAAAGAAAAAGGATCCGATGATGAAGCTCTTGAAAAAGATGCAGAAACAGATGGAGGATCAGGCTGAGGAGCTTAAAACCCTGAAAGGAGAAAAGGCTGCTGGAGAGCGTAACAAGACTATCCAGAGCCTGATGGAAACTCACAAAATCCCCAAGTATCTCCGTGATACTCTGGCAAAGTCTATTGCTGAGGGTGACGATGCAGAGCAAGCCATCAAGGATTTCAAACAGGGACTGATCACTAACGGACTGGAAACTGAGGAAATTGAGGGTAAAAAGGTGGCAAGCGAAAAGCAAGTTGATGAGGCTGCTGATAGCTTGCTGGAGTCAATAACAGCTAAATAACAAGCAAAATGAAACGTACAAAAGATTCTTTCACTGGCTCACGCCCAGTCTTTACAGGATCTCCCAGCATTGTTCCTGGTGGTTTCAATCTGGATGTGGAAAACCAGCATTTCAATAAGGGTGACATCATCCCTATTGGTACTGTTGCCACTTTCGATGAGCAGACCAGAAAGGTGCAGATCCTGAAAACCGCTGAGGTTGTGGACATTGATGCAGACGATGCAAAGATTGTGTCTCTGAAAGTTGCCGAGTTCTTTGCTCCTGTGTTCTGTATTGGCGATAAGGTTGCTAAGGCTGATGCCATTTCTGGCACCTACGCTGCTGCTGCCCAGATCACTAATATCACAAAGACAAAGAGCACGTATGTAATCACCCTGGATAAGGCTATCACTGGCCTGGCTAAGGGTAATACTCTGGAGGAGGTTATCAAGGATGCCTCTGATAACGCTGCTGAAAGGTTTACTGGTAAGGCAGTCACCATCAAGGATGTGGAGGTTGAGGAGTTCGAGACCGCCATTGACGTATGCGCTGACACTATGCAATACGCTCTCCTGGAGAGGCGTGTGCAGAAGATCCCAGCCTCTCAGAAAGATGCCTCTGGCATGGCTCTGGCTGGTAATCCTCATGTGAAACTTTCCCAGTCTTACTAACCATTAAAAGATTTAGGAAATGAGATCTATATTTTCAACATTCAAGGGATTGCACAAAGAGGGTGCTCCCATTGATTTTCTGGCTACCTGGAAAAAGACCTTTGATAAGGCCTCTGAGCGTGAGGTAGCACTTTTCCAGAAGATGTACTGTGATGAGTGGTTCGATTTCAACACTCCACAGATGAGCCTGACAGCTGAGGCTGTTGTAGGTAAGTACCGTATGAGGTTTATGGCTACCCTGCTGGGTGACGAATCTCCTACACCTCTGAGGCGTTCTGATGGTTTCGACATTTGGGCAAATGACATACCACGTGTAGGTCACAAGTTCCCAATGACTGCAAGGGACTATCGTAAACTGATGGAGATCTACGAAAACCCACGTCTCGTTGAGAGCGCAAAGGTTAAGCAGATCGAAAAGACGCTCAAGCACGATGTTCAGGACGCTTACCTGGGCTGTAAGGATGTTATGGACTTTATCATCCTCTCCGTGATGTCTCACTGGGGTGTGGTACAGTTCACTCCATCTATCAACAACCCTGGAGGCCGTAAGTATGAGATCGACTACCTGATGTCAGAGCAGAACAAGCTGATGACAGCGTTCAACTGGACTACAGCCAACACTAAGGCTGGTAAGGTAGTGCCTATTCTGGTACTTGCAATGATCTGTGCTGATCTCCGTAACCGTGGCATTGAGCCTGGTGAGATTCTGATGAGCCAGGATCTGTATTTCTGGCTGAGGATGGATCCTACCACACGTCTGCTTGCTCATGGCTCAGACAAACAGGCTCAGGTTGTAACTGAATCAGAGTTCAAATCTCTGCTGACAGAGAACAACATCCCTGCTGTGACGGTGATCACACGTAAGTTTGCCATTGACAAGGATGGCCAGCGTAACACCCTGGATCCGTGGGATCACAACTTTATCGCCATTAAGCCTGCTGGTAAGATCGGTGAGATCCAGCCAGCCATTGAGGATAGTGAGCTGATGGAGGAGGAGAACGTGGATTACATGAACGCTGGTAACGGTATTCGTATCGCTAAGTGGCGTACAGGTGAATCTACCAACCAGGTAGCTGCTGAGTACACCCAGGGATCAGCACGTATGATTCCTTGCTTTACTGAGATTGACGCTATCCTGTGTATTCAGGTGCGTGGTTTCGTGGAGAAAGAGGTGCCAGCTGATGCCAACGGTAACGAGCGTATGTACTGGACTAAGTACGAATACGAAAACAACGTGGCTCCATCTGAGAACGCTGTGCCTGAGGGCTAATCGTCTAACCAACTAATAAGCGAATAAAAATGAAAAAGCTGATCACAACCTCTATCCTGTTTGTGCTCCTGGTATTGGAGCAATTCAAGGATAAGTCAGATCACAAGACCGTCTATAATCCTGGGGATCATCTGGAAACGGATGATCTCTCCAGGGTAAACGATCTGGTCAAGCGTGGTTTGGCTAAGATTGAAACAGTGGGTGTTCCTGAGGAGAATGCTAACGGTGCTGGTGCTGATGGTGCTGGATCCAATGGCAAAGGTAACGAGGTGACACCAGGTAAGGTAGCATTTGATGGTAAGGAGTATGATCCTCAGGAGATCAAGAATGCTCTGATCGCTGCTGGTGTAGCTGTAGCACCTAACGCTGGTGTAAACGGCCTCACTAAGAAGATCGGGGAGCTCTCAGAGGAACAGGCTAATGCCCTCAAAGAGAAACTTAACGCAGAGTAAAGACTATGGGAACTTTCACAAAATATGATGCTCTGATCGGTGAGCTGGAGCCGTACACCACCAGCCCAGCAGCTCTGACAAAGAGCCTGAAAGACGCTGGTGTGGATAACTCCGATGAGGAGTACACAGCTGCTGATAAAAAGCAGATCGCTAAGGCTGCAATCATGGTGCTCAGAAAGCTCATTGTGCTCTCCTCTGACAGCCAGGGTAAAAGCTCCCAGGGCTATAAGACGGAAGAGCTTGAAAAGCGTATCAAGGCACTTGCTGATGAGAACGGCCTGGAGGATGATTTTGTGGGAGTTCCTACAGTTGAGGATGGATCTAACAGATGGTAAGCTATGGGTAGGTACAATGGCACTTTCAGATACAAAAACGCTCAGGAGCCGACAAAGGATCCCAAGACTGGTTTTCTGACTGGTGGTGGTGAGGGTGAATGGGCTGATGGCGGTAGGTGCCAGATCGACAAACACATACCAGCAAAGCAGATCCAGGGAACGGATGGGCAAATCCACTCCTATACCTGGGATCTGTTTATCCAGAGACCTTTCCATGATGGTGACTTTCGCATTGGTACCATTGTGGAGATAACGATGGAGGATGGTAGTGTGGATCGTTTCACTATCCAGGGCGTGGATAACCAGAACAGGAGATACATTGAGCTATGGGGATAAAGCCTACGTTTGGTGACGGTTTTGTGGCAGGTCAGGTGAAAGCCTTTCAGGAACGCCTGGAGAAAGCTACTGTGTTTCAGCTCCAGTACTTAGGTGAGGAGCTTGCAAAGTACGCTAAGGATCACCACACATATACCGATCAGACAGGCAACCTCACAAACTCTATAGGCTATGCCGTGGTAAAGCAAGGAAAGATTGTTACCTATGGTGGGGAAATCCAGCCTGGAGAGGGAGCTGCTGAGGGCTTGAAAGTGGCTCAACAGATGGCTGCAAAGCTCACAAACTCTTTCTCACTCATCATTGTAGCAGGAATGAATTACGCTGCCTATGTAGAGGCTAAAGGGTACGATGTTATTCTGCCAGCCCAGCTTAAAGCAATGAGCGATTTTCCACAAACCATCCAGAGGCTGAAAGATCTGGCAAACAAAAAGGCAACTGAATTATTTGGCAAATGATAACAACTGAGGAAATAGCTGTAGTAGTCAGGGACACCCTCCTGGGTGATGCTCAGATAAACTCTCTGCTGTCTGATCCAGACAATCAGATAGACTATGAGAGATCAGACTATGCCACTGATGGTATTATCATCATCCCTCGCACCATCCAGGGTGAGGGATCGGTGAGAAACGGCCAGATCAATGTCAATATCCATGTGCCAGATCTGCCAGCAAGCACGATCCAGCCTAACACTGTTTACAGAAAGAACTTTCCCAGGCTGATAGAGCTAAAGAAAGCTGTTATAGACGCTCTGAAAAACCACTTTCAGGTGGAGGAGGGTTGGAACTGGTCAATAGGCCTGATCAATCCACCTATGAAAGAGCAAGGCCATAATGAGCACTTTGTTTCTATTGCCCTGGAGCTAACAGTAAGACAAAAGAAATAATGTATAACAATTAAAACTAAAGATTATGCCAGTTTTAGCAACTATGGGCATTAAAGCCCTCTATTACAAGGTGTGGGGCGCAAACGAAACCAATCGTTCACAGGTTCCCACCACTGGTATGAAACCAGTAGATGTTTACCAGGACACGTGCTCTTTCGTGGATAAGGATGCTACCATTACTGAGCACAAGTCTGAAACCAGCTCAAAGAAGATCGTGATGAAAACTAAGGAGGGTAGCGACCTGGTTTTCTCTATCATGGATCCGAGCAAGCAGGAGCGTGCAGACTTTGAGGGTGGTAACTACGATGCAACGAAAAAGAGCTACAAAGAGCCTGAGACTGCTCAGCAGATCGAAATGGCTTTCGTGATCGTTCCTGATGCTGGTGATACACTCCTCATCCCATGTGCGTCTGTGTCTGCCAAAAAGAACACCACCTACTCCAAAAAGGGTATCACCCTCCTGGATGTAACGGCTAATCCTACCCTCGCTGTAGAGTATGTAGAGGAGTACACCGTAAACGCTGGTGGTAACGGTCAAGAGGGTTAAACCTCTCTCATCCAAACATTACTTTGGAAAGCCTCCTATCCCCTGGTAGGGGGCTTTCTTTCATTAAACAGAAAGCATTATGGAAGAAAACAAGGAAAAAGTAACAGAGGAGCTTACCAGAGAGCAACAGCTGGAGCTGGAGGAGAAAGCTATAAACGCTCTGATCGAAATGGGCGTGAAATTCTCTGTGCCTTTGAAGATTAACCCAGTGAATCCTCCTAAGAGGATCCTGTGGTGGAATAAACACTTTCCTAACCACGTCAAGGTGTGGAGGGATAAGCGAATCCCTAAGGACTGGAATGTGAGCGTTGAGAGTTTGCCAGATCCAGAACTGGGTAAGATGAAAGATGTGTACGTCAGGAACTTTGTTATCAAGCCTCTGTACCTGGGTACCATTGACTGCCTCAGAAAGCTCTACCTACAGATTGAGTTTGATGAGGAGCTGATCCAGGATCAGCCGATCCAGGAAACCAAAAAGCTGTTCAAGTATATCCCTCTGGTGGCAAAGATCGCTGCTGTTGCAGTCCTCAACAATCCCACCGTGGCTGACACAGACAGCAAGGAGGTTAAGGCTCTCTCCAAGTTCTTTGTGGAGCACCTTAATGTTTCCAGGCTCAAAAGGCTGGCAGACGTGATTAGCCAGATGATGAACGCTGGGGGTTTTACGTCCTCTATCAGATCAATAAGGGAGATCGGGACAACGAAACCGAAAGACAGGGCAGATCTGGTAGAGTAATAGGGCTTAACAGTCCGTGGGGTAGCCGTGGAGAGATCTGTAAAGCATACGGATGGACTTATGACTACTTGCTCTGGAAAATATCCTGGATGAACGTGCAGATGATTCTTGCTGACAGTGCCAGGATCCTTGATACAGAATCCTCTGAGGAGGATGATAATGGCGGTATAGTACCTCAGAAACTGACATCTAAAGAAGATATAAAGAACTTTATTCAAAATAATTTGTAATGGAGAATATCAATGGAGGTTTAGGCTTTGTAGCCACTTTAGATATAAATGATTTCAATGTGTCTGCCGATGCTATGGAGAGACACATTAGACAGGTATCTACCACAACACAGATAGAGGCCGAGGCTATGGAGCAAAGTATGTTGGACTTTGCCCAGAAAGGTGCCATGTATATTCAAGCCTATTTGGTAGGCCAGGGAATGACTGGCTTACTAAACAGCATAGTACAGGTTAGGGGACAATTCCAGCAGCTGGAGATTGCTTTTGGTACCATGCTGGGTAACGAGCAAAAGGCAAAGGCTCTGATGGATCAGATGATAGACACAGCAGCCCACACGCCTTTTGACCTGATGGGTGTTGCCTCAGGTGCAAAACAGTTACTCGCTTATGGTGAGGCAGCAGATAAGGTGAATGACACCCTGGTACGTCTGGGAAACATAGCCTCAGGCCTCTCTATTCCTCTCAATGATATAGTTTACCTGTATGGTACCACGATGGTACAGGGTAGGCTCTATGCACAGGATGTTAGGCAGTTCACAGGGCGTGGTATTCCTCTGGTTAAGGAGCTGGCTAAGATGTACGGTGTTACAGCTGAGGAGATCAACAATATGGTATCAGCTGGTAAGATCGGATTCCCTGATGTAGAAAAGGTGATCAACAGCCTCACGGATGCTGGTGGTCAGTTCTACAACCTTATGGAAAAGCAGTCAGCATCCCTTACTGGTATGATCTCCAATCTGGAGGATGCCTGGGATGGTATGCTGAATGATATAGGCACATCCAATCAGGATGTATTTGCTGGTGCTATCAGCAGTGCTACCTACCTGGTGGAGAATTACCAGAAGATCCTGGATATTCTGGAGGCTATTGTTATATCCTACGGATCATACAAAGCAGCCATTGTGCTCAATACCCTTGCTACTAAGGGTTACACTGGTGTTGCCCTTATCGACAACACTGTAAGACAGGCTAAGATCGGGCTGATGAAAGCTGAGGCAGTTGCCACAGGTCAGGTTGCAGCCCAGACCAAAGCCATGCAAGCAGCTCAGGAGGCTCACATTGCCACTCTGGAAAAGGAGCTCACAGCAGAGGAGCTTGCTACCATCCAGAAAAATCTGAGGATAGCCACCATCCAGAGCCTACTCACAGCCCAGCAGCAGGAGTATATATCTAACCTGGGGCTCACAACCAGCTCAGAGGGCTATGAGGCAGCAGCTATGAGCGTTCTTTCCGTTGAGCAAAGAATGGCTGTAAGCAAGCTGGATCTGAGTGCCAACAGTGCCATATACCGATCAGCCCTGGAACAGGAGGTACTGGCTAAGAGAGCAAACACCACCGCTACCCTGGATGCTATGCGTGCTGATGTGTCAGCAGCAGCCAGGAGGGTTGAATCAACAAAGGCAGCAGCAGTAGCAGCCATGCAGCGTACTGAGGCAGCACGCTATGAGGTGTATTGGGCAAAGCAGACTGGTGATGCCACTGCCATTGCCACAGCAGAGAAAAAGCTGGAGGCAGCACAGGATAACCAGGCAATAACCAGGAAAGCAGCCCTGGCAGCTCAGACCGATTTCCACACAAAGAAAAAGATCCTGGAGACTACAGCCACCAGGCAGTCCACTGTAGCATCCCAGACAGACACAGCAGCTAAGGCAGTACAGACTACAGCCACCAATTTCCTTAGCGTGGCTACCACTAAGGCTACAATGGCTCTCAGGGCTCTCTGGGCTACCATGCTTGCTAATCCTATCGGCTGGCTGGTAACGATCATTGGCACTGTTATTTCTGCCATTACGCTCTTTGGAAACGAGGAGGAGGAGGCAGCTGATGTGATTGGTGATTTCCAGAAAACAACCAAAGAGGAGATCGACCAGCTCCATCTGCTTTTTGCCATCCTCCAGAGTACAGACAAAGAGACAAAGACACATAAGGATGCCATTGAAAAGGTTAATGCTGTATGTAAGGAGTACAATAAGACCTTGCTGGATGAGAATGCCACCATTGATGAGCAAAAACTGAAATACCATGAGCTTACCAAAGCCATCCAGGAAACTACAGCTGAGAAGATCAAGAGCAAATACGTTGAGCAAGCCGTACAGGATTACATCAAAGCATCCGATGATGCTTTTAAAAAGTTTACTAATCGTCTGGAGCACGCACAGTACGATACTGGTAAAACATATGAGGTACGAGATAACGGTGAAACCTACACTATCCATGTTATGGCTGATGCTGAGAGCATCCAGAATATGCAAAAGGAGGTACAGGATGCCATCCGTTCTATCGTTGAGGAGAATGCTAAGATCATTGCTGGTACCAATGGAGATACCACTGAGCTTTTCAATAAGACGGTGCAGCAGATCCTGGCTGCAACAAAGGAGGCAACTGGAGCAACTGATGCAGAGATAAAGGGTTTGAAATACCATGTGGAAACCTACCTCAATGATCAGATCGCTAAGGCAAAGGAAATGGATGATACCATCAACCGTGTTGATACTTCACTCAGTAAATTCTTTGCTCCTAAGGATGCCACTCCTGTAGTGGAGAGCACCAACTATGTTGAAATGAGCTTTGAGGATCTGGATAAGAAGATCAAGGAAAACCAGGATGAGATTGATAAGCTCAATGCTAAGATCATTGATCCTAAGACCAATCCAAGCCAGTTAGACGCTCTCAAAGCTAAGCTCCAGGAACTGTTAGGGCTCCAGGCACAGCTCAATGGTGCTGTCACCACTAAGACCAATAACCTCAATACTGATGAGGGAATACAAGCCAGGATCAAGGCTCTCAGGGAGGAGAATGCCACACTGGAGTATGGTAACAAGAAACGTGCTGAGAATGCTAAGCAGATCCTACAGCTCCAGGAGAAAATGGATAGAAACAACCTTACCAAGAAAACAGGTAGGGGAGGCTCTGGTGGCTCTGGCAGTGCTGCGAACAGTGCGGAACAGCTTGCACAGAAACAACTGGAGGCACAGCGTAAGCTGGAGGAGGCACGGATCCAGGTTATGGAGGAGGGCTATGCTAAGCGCAAGGCAGCTCTGGATCTCCAGCACCAGGAGGCTCTGGATCGTATCAACAAAGAGGAGAAAGAGCTGGAGAATGCCTATAAGAGGGCTGGTAAGAAAGGTGGTTTGTCCGCTAATGAGAGAGCAGCTTTCCAGGAGAGGAGAAACCTGGAAAAGCAGTCTTACGATACTGAGAGTACAAAGCTCTTTGATGGAGAGATAGAGTATAAGAAAAGGCAGTACCAGGCATATTTCAACTGGGTAAAGAATGTAGGTCAGGAGGTTGCTGACAGCCATTTCAAAACGCTCATTGCTGAGGGATCCAGCTTTACATCCTGGGTGAATAAGCAGATAGCGGATCTGGAGGCTAAACAGGCAGCTGGCACGTTTACCGATGGTGATGCCAATGCCCTCAATGCCCTAAAGCTCCAGAAAGATGAGATAGCTGGCAATAAGACAGCTATGGATCAGTTCAAGGAAAGCCTACAGAGGGCTGTAGGTCAGGCTCAGACGCTTGCTGAAAAGCTCCAGGCAGTCCAGGATCTGAAAGATCGCCTTGCACGTGGTGATTTCCACCTCAATGAGGATGATGCAGCAGCAGCAGCCTACAGCCTGGAAAACCAGGAAACAGATCTTAACCAACAGGTATCTGATGAGGTGCTGAATAACTATCGTACCTTTGAGGAGAAAAAGCTGTCTATCACCCAGGAGTACACGCTACTGAGAAACGAGGCCATGAAACAGGGTGATGCAGAACGCCTGGCTCAGATCAATCAGGCAGAGGCAGAGGCTCTTTCAGCCCTCAATGCACAGATGCTGATGCAGACAGACAGCTGGAAAAACCTGTTTAGCGACCTGGATTCCCTGACTGTTACTGAAATAGAAAAGTTGATAGCCGACATCCGTAAGAGGATGAGCACAGCGGATCTGAAACTTAATCCAGCCGATCTGAAAGCAGTGATGGATAAACTGGATGAGGCAAAGAAGAAAGTGCTCGACACTAACCCATTCAAGGCTCTGGGCACAGCTCTTACCAACGTATTCAAGAAACAGCAGGATGGATCCAAGAAAACATCAAAGCAGATCAAGACAGACTGGAAAGACCTGAGTAACGCTACACAGGGATGCTTTGATTTCGTTAATGATGCTATAAGCAGCTGTTCCGTACTGGGTGACTTGATCGGTGATAACGGTAAGGCTACAATGGATATGATCATGGGTGTTACCCAGGCTGGTATTGCTATGGCAGCAGCTATAAAGACAGCTGAAAAAGCCTCTGTGATACTGGCTGCAATCTCTATGGCTCTTTCCGCTATCCAGTGGATCGCTACCCTATTCAATAATGATGATGAGCTCCAGGAGGAGATTGATGGCTACCAGAGGCAGATTGACAGCCTGGGTAGTGCTTTCAACCGCCTCCAGAATGTGATGTCACACACCTATTGGGAGTTCACAGATGAGGAGGAGCAAGCCTACAGGATGAGGGTTAAGGCTGTTGAGGATCAGATTGCTACATTACAGAAACAGGCAGCAGAGGCCTCTTTTGCATGGCAGTTTGGAAAGGTTGCAGAATATAACAAGCAGATCAAAGAGCTCCAGTACACCCTGGAGAAAGTAAAGAATACTGGTGACAGTCTGGATCTTTTTGAGGTGCAGAAAGAAAACCTCAGGAGGCAGCAGGATCTTATCAGGCAGCAGATAGAGGCTGAAAAGGATAAGAAAGATACCGACTGGGGGCAGATCCAGAAATGGGAGGAAAACATCAAGGATATAGACCAGCAGATAGAGGATCTACACCGCCAGGAGATAGAGCTGTTAGCTGGTACCGATGTTAAGTCTGCCATTGACGAGTTTGCCGATGCTCTGGTGGATGCCTACTGCCAGGGTGAGGATGCAGCAGTGGCTCTGGGTGAAAAGACTAAGGAGGTGCTGAAAAAGGCTGTTGTGGAATCATTAAAGCGTCAGTTCCTGGCAAAGGGTATCAACGATGCTGTAGAGTACCTGGGTGAATCTTTGCGTGATGGCTCTCTGTCAGATACTGAGAGGCAGCATTTCACCACTATGGTAAACCAGGCTGGAAACCTCTTTAACCAGGCTTTGGAGGGTATTGGTGACTGGATCAAGGATGTAGAGGAAAATACGGATCCTCTCACTGGTGCTGTGATGAGTATGAGCGAAGATACAGGTGGCATTATTGCTGGTAGGCTCAATGCCTTTATCATCAACCAGGCAGACCAGACAGCCCAGCTGAGGGCTATCCTGATCTACCAGGCACAGATCAGCCAGAATACGGCAAACACCGTCTCGGAGCTCAAAGGTATCAAAACGGAATTACAGGCTATCAGGAACAGTGGTAGCTCATTACTTTCACAAGGTATAGCATAATATGGAACAGAAAGAACTTGTAAACCAACTCAGGGCTGATGGCGTGACAAAGGGTTTATGCCAGCTTTATCAGCTGAAACTAAAGGGTAGCAGAGATATTGAGGCTCTGGTGAAACTATTTATCAAAGGCATAGATTTCTGTGTCAAGAATGACTACCCTACACTGGAGTTTATGCGCCAGAATTTCAAGGGTAAGGCAGAGCCTTACGGTGGCTTTGTCGATGATGAGGTGATCAAAGAGAATCTGCCTAATGCTGTGCTCAATGGTGAGTGCAAGGCTCTGTTGAAATACACAGGCTACAGCGTTTCCAGGCTGTTTGTCAGGCACACCTCTCAGGCAGCTGTGAACGTGGAGGATTTTGCCAACGTGACTATAGACGTTTTCGATAACTCACACCTCTATTTAGCCGTGGCTGGAACTAATGCAAAGGTGTTTGTGAATGTGTATGGTGATGCCCAGGTGGAGTGTAACGGATCTGGGATCCAACTTGAATATAAACATAAAAATACTTACTGATATGATAGACAAAAATTTGATACTCTGGCTACCTTTCAATGATCCAGATGGCAGTGTAGCCTACGATTTCTCGATCAGACGTGCAGATGCCCAGCTGTCAAACGGTGCAACACTGGAAAAGGTGCCTGTTGGTAAGGCTCTCTCTCTGAATGGTGCTGGTGAGGCTTTATCCTCTCAGGTGATCCCTTTCAGCTCTGATTTCACAATCTACCTGGTATTGGTGCCCTCTGAGACTACCCTGGGATGGTTGCTGAATTTCTCTGGTGTCAATAACTACAGGGAGCAATGGCTACAGGTTACACCAGGTAAATCCCTCACAATGGCTTTTGTGAAGAAAGGCAGCAAATTCACTGTCTATCGTGATGGGCTGGAGATCTGGGATGATACGCTACCAGGAACGCCTGTAGGTTTCTCAGTCAATGATCCTAATATCACAGGCAGCTATGCCATGATTGATGAGGCGAGGATCTACAATGTGGCTAAGAGCCTGGCAGAGATCCTGATGATCTCCAAGCAGTCTGATGATGTGGAGTACTACCTGGATGGTGTGAACATGAAAGAGTATGGCGTGTTTGTCAGTGGCAGCACTGGACTGGCTGGTAGGCTTGCACGTAAGGAGGCTTTGACAGTGGACTGGGAGAATTATCACGGTATTGTCAGGGATAAGCAGAGACCACGTTTCAAGGAACGTAACATACAGCTGGATTGCTTTATTGAGGCCAGGAGTAGGTATGAGTATGTTGCCAGGGTAAACGAGTTCTTTGCAGCCTTAGACGGTGATGGCACACACCGCCTGAAAGTGGAGTACGCTGGTATCTCCAAGCCTCTCTGCTATGAGGTAGTCTGCATCCAGGATGCCGATCCTCAGAAGAAATGGGGTAGGTACAATCCTGGTGCAATGGTAGGCACGTTCAGGCTGAAACTGGTGGAGGATGAGCCAGTGAAACGCATCCTGAAACACGTGGGTAATGCTGGATCTGGCAGCTCTATCACTGTCACCAGCTCAAAGCTGCTTAACATCTACTGGGGTGATGGTACACACACATTCAACGTGTCTGGTACTAACCGCACCATTGAGCACACCTATGAGCAAGAGGGTGAGTATGAGATCGTGATCACTGGAGTAATAGAAGATATTGAGGCGTTTTCGACAAATGAGATAATGCTATGGGAGAACTTACACTAATCAAAAGGAACGGTGAAACCATCCCTCTGTTTTCACAGGAGCCGTTTTGCACTGTCAGGTCAGCACAGCAAAGCGTCTCTCTGATGGGTGATGATACTGTCACCCTGGATATTGTCAGCTCTGAGCTTATCACCTTTGATAAGGGTGATAAGATCATTGTTGATGGGGATGAGTACAGCATCCGTACAACTGTAAACAGGGAGAAAGTATCTGATAACCACTATAACTATAAGCCTGTATTCTATGGTGTGATCTATGAGCTGATGAAAACGCTCTACAGGAATACCGATGTAAACGGTAGGAGTGACAAAAGCGTTTTTACTCTCACATACACCATGAAAGACTTTATGAGGGTGCTCATATACAACCTGGAGAGGGATTATCATGGTATCTGGCAATTCGATGTTGCTAATTGCCCAGACACTGAGGCAAAGACTATATCGTTCAACAGGCAGAACTGCCTGAAAACGCTCCAGGATCTCTGTAGCAAGGAAAATTTCAATCTGGATTTCCAGATCACACAGGATAATGGTGTGCGCACAATCCATATCGGTAAGTTTGGTGCCTTAGTGAATCCTCCAGGTGGTGGTGATTTCTTTGAGTGGGGCAAAGGCAATGGCGTGTACACACTGAAAGAGGAAAAGGTGGATGATAAGACCATTAAGACCAGGCTATGGGTAGAGGGTGGTATTAAGAATATCAGGAGTGAGTACAGGGACTATGCTGGAGCTCTCCAGTTGCCTTACCCTAAAAGGCTCAATGCTCATGCCCACACCCTGAGGGATGGAACGGTGGTAGAGGCTGGTACTGAAATGATCGGTATTGACGATGATACAAAGAGGTATCTGGAGGATGCTGAACTGGCTGCAAAGCTGGGAACGGATGAGGATGCCAACTCTTACGATGACATCTACCCAAAGCGTACAGGTGAGGTGACAGCCCTGGCATATAAGACAGACAAACAGACAGGCCAGCAAGTGCTGGATGTAAACTCTTTCATTGATAGCACAATGGACTTTGACCTGGCAGAGACAGATGCCAGCGGAAACACTAAGTACCTGATCGCTGGTGTTTCTGCTAAGATCACGTTTATCTCTGGTAAGCTGTCAGGCCAGGAGTTTGAACTGGAGCTAAAGAACGGCTACAATCACTCAGAGCGTAAGTTTACCATCATTCCATTCCAGGATGAGCGAGGCCTGGTAACTCCTACAGTAGATACGGATGCTTTCCGTATAGGTGTGGGAGATCAGTATAAGATCACAGACATTCACCTGCCTAAGGCTTATGAGGATGATGCTGAGGAGGATCTTTGGTATGAGGCTATCCAGGATTTCAACGAGATCAGACAGGCTAAGGCAAAGTACAGCCTGGAGTTTGACAGGATGTATTTCATGGAGAATACTCCGAGTGATGCCACTGCCTGTATATTCAAGGTTGGTGACTATGCTCCTGTGCGTGATACACGTTTCGGTATTGAAAAGAGTATCAGGATCACCAACGTACAGCGTAACCTCCTGGTGAGACAGGATTACAATATCACCCTTTCCGACACATGGGCTATAGCTGTTGCAACTCAGGCTGTGATAGATGTAGGCAGACATGAGACGATCATCAACGCCTCTGGCATTAAGGATCTTACCAGGGCAAAAAGGGGATGGCGTACCACTGAGGAGCTGAGGAATATGATCTATGACACAGATGGGTATTTCGATCCTGAGCACATCAGACCTCTCAGTATTGACACCAATATGCTCACTGTGGGCTCAAAGAGCCAGCAGTTTATCCTCACTGGTGCTATCCTGGAGGCAAACAAGAATGGCAATCCTAATGTGTTTGCTGCCTCCAGCTGTGTGCTCTCACACCTTACGATCCAGGAGGTGGGAGTAAGGAACTGGAACATATCAGCCCAGGATTTCACCCTGGCAGATAGTGGAGGCTACTACCTGTTTGCCAAATGCTCAAAGAGTGGCAATAACGGTACGTGGTACCTTACCCAGGAGCAACTGAAAGCAGAGGAAACAAGCGATCCTAATAACTACTATTTCCAGGTGGGTGTGCTGGGTAGCTGCTACCAGGATGATGCTTTCCGTGATTTCGTAACCACCTATGGCTTTACCAGGATCAACGGAAACACTATCACCACTGGTAAGATCGTCACATCAGACGGTTATTGCTACCTGGATCTGGATGGCAACGCATTCAGGATAGGTGACGCTCACAGCTCGATAGACTGGAATGTGACTGCAAGGGGACAGCTGACGCTGAGAAACGTGCGCTTGCTCTCTGATTCTGGAGATACCTCAGAGATCGGAGTGTACCGTGGAGAGTACAATTCTGATTACATCTACTATAAGGGTGATGAGGTGAGCTATACCGATGGAGGCCAGACGTGTACCTACAGGTATAAGAATCCTAATCCAAGCAAGGGACATCTGCCTACTAACAGCACATACTGGGAGATATTAGCCAGGGGTGCTGCTGGTGAAACTGGTAACTCTATATTCTATACGTTCAATGACAGCCTGGAGAAGCCTGCTGTGCCTACAGGCTCAGGTAACACTGGAGGCTGGCACACCAACAGCACAGACGCTGTAGTGTGGATGAGTATCAAGAGCGCAAAGGTGATCAGTGAGGGATCATGGGGCACTCCTTTCAAGGTAAAGGGTGCTGATGGTACCAGTATTGTGCCTAAGGGCTCTAAGAACAGTGTGGCAGATCTGCCTACTACAGGAAATTCACCTGGTGATTGCTATTTCGTGAATGGCTATCTGTATGTATGGGATGGGCTTACCTGGATCAACAATGGAAAGATCAAGGGTGATCCTGGTACCAGCTCATATCTCCACCTGAAATACTCCAATGATGGAGGAAAGCATTTCACTGATGGTCAGGGAGAGGTGCCTGGTAGGTGGATAGGTATGTACGTGGATCAGTCAGTTACCGATTCCGATAATCCAGCGGATTACAGCTGGAGGGATGCCCAGGGAGAGCAAGGAATACCAGGAGTAGATGGTGAGGATGGTAGGACTACCTATCTGCACCTGAAATACTCCAATAATGGCGGTTTGTCTTTCACTGGCAATAACGGTGAGGATCCTGGAGCTTACATAGGTCAGTACACAGACTTTGAGGAAATGGATAGCAGTGATCCTACCATGTATAAGTGGAGTAGGCTCACTGGTACTGCTGGAGCTGCTGGAGCTGATTCTGCTGCTGGTGACTATTACGAATACAGATATGCTAAGAATGGCTCCACTGTAGCACCTCCAGAGCTGAATCCCAATGATCCTGATCCTAACGGATGGACTAAGACCATGCCTCAGGTGGGAGCCCTGGAATACCTCTGGTGTACCATGTGTAGGAAATCAGCTCTGGTAGATCGTACCAGGGTGGATATTCCTGTATCTAACGTGGATGGCTTGCACGATTTTTCAGGTAATCACTATGATGGATATATCGGTAGCAATACGATAGTAACAGACGGTGATCACGATGCCTTGCAAATGACAGGTCAGAATGACAGTAGGATCCCTTACGATCTGCCTTTTGGTGAGAGCTTTACGCTGTGCCTGTTTATGAAAGTAACAACCACACCTGTAAAGTGGATCATCTGTGGCTACAATGGTGCTGACTATGTGGAGAAAACGCTAAACCTCAATGCCAACACCTGGTATCACCTGGCTTTCCGTTTCAATGATACAACGTGTACGCTGTTTATCAATGGCGAACAGTCGGATATATCCGTGGTGAGTGAAAGGCTGGTAGGTTTCTCTGTCTATGACGATAACCTGTTTGGATCCACAACCCTGATCCGTGGTGTGAGGATCCTGAAAGGTGCCCTGGCTCAGTCCGATATTGTTGCAGTCCTCACAGGCTCCATTGATCAGATCCTCCAGCCCTGGAGCACTCCTTTCCGTATCAATCCATACGATGGTAAGGATGGCGTGGCTATCAGTGTGTCTGATGTGGATGTGGAGTATGCTAAGAGCTCATCTAACTCTGAGGCTCCTACCAGTGGATGGAGCACTGATGCACCGACCTGGGAGAATGGAAAGTATATCTGGAGCCGTACTAAGGTAACATATTCCAATGGTGAGGAAACCACAACAAAGCCAGCCTGTATCACAGGTACACAGGGAAACAATGGCGTGGGTGTAAGCTCTATAGTTGAACAGTACTACAGATCATCCAGCAGCCAGACGCTTTCTGATGGATCCTGGCTCACGTATAACCCTGGCTGGGTGAACGGCTGGTTTATCTGGACGAGATCTGTTATATCATACACCAATGGTACCAGTAAGATCACTCCAGCTATCTGTGTCACTGGCAGTAAGGGTGATACAGGTAATCCAGGTAAGGATGCTGCCTATATCCATGTGCTGGGATCTGGATTGAATAACAATATGGATGCTTTTATCAAGGTGTTCAATGGTGTGTCTGAGCGTACTGTGTACAGCAGGAGCAGAGGCCTTACGGTATTCACTATTGAGAGGTACACGATGGAGCTTGTTGAAACCAGGAACTTTGATACCTATGGCTCAGATGATGCTATAAACAATATGGCAACCTATCTGAACGGACTGAATGCTACAGTATTCGTTTGTATTGTCAGCTATGATGCTGTAGGCTGGAATGACACCCTGGTAGATGCCCTGGCACAGTTCGGATGTGCTGGAGTGCAGAATACCGAAAAAGGACGTTTCCCATTTGCTTTCATAGGTGTAAAGGGATTGCCAGCTGGTTACGCTCTGATGATGCAAAAGAACGCTGATAGCAACACGCCTCCAGCAGAGGTGATCACCTATGTTGCTGATGGTGTCTTTGCAACATCCAGGGATGGAAAGGACGGTAAGGATGGTGTTGATGGAAAGAGCCCAGTGCTGGTTTTCCGTGGTAACTACAATGCCTCTGGCAGTGTTACCTACTATGGTACCAGTCACAGGGTGGATGCTGTCAAGTATAACGGTGTGTACTACATAGCACGTGTGGATGCTGGAACTTTCAACACAGTGCCTACTGATACATCTAAATGGAATCCGTTTGGTGCCCAGTTTGAAAGCATAGCCACTAACCTACTCCTGGCAGAGGGTGCAAGTATCGGTAGCTGGTGGCATAGTGGTGGTAAGATCGTTTCTACCCTGGGAACAGGAAACAAGATCGAGCTGGATGCAAGCGTGCCCAGGATCTACATGGAGAGCTCTGTAAGCGGTGGAGAATACTCTGAGGATCAAAACCTGGGATCCAAGATCGAGCTGAATGCTAACAGCGGAATAGTAAGGGTGGAGGCAAAGAATCCTCCAAGCTATTCTACAGGCCTTTCCTATATGTCACCAACAGGCATATTTGCTAACCTGGCAGGAACACAGGCTGTTTCGGCAATTACAGGCTACACCAGAAAGGCTGCAATCGTGGCTCTGGGATTCGGAAATCTCAATAAGAGTAGCTGGAGCTTAGGCGTGGATCAGGAAATGATCGCTGGTTTCTATGGTGTTGCAAGCAACAGGGGAACGGCTCCAGCCTATGGAGGTTTCTTTGATAACCTCAAATCATGTGGCAATATCCTTAATACACGCTACATAACTGACAGCTCTACATCATCAGATTGTTACATTTCCAAATCAGTGAGCCAGGTGATAGGTCTGGTAAATAGCGGTAAGGTGAAAAGTGTGTATCTGCCTAATGATGGCTATGATGGCAGGGTGCTCCTATTCCACCAAATGGGACAGGGTACCATGAGGGTATATCCGCAATCAGGCCAGCATATATATGATGATGATTCGGAAAACTCCTACTATGATGTAAACTGTGGTGAAACATTGCTCTGCTACTTCGGTATCTGGTATAAGAACAGCGTAAAGACTGAGGTGTGGGGCGTAAGCAAATTCAAATTTTAAGATGGTTTTATACGGAATTATTGAGGATGGTGTGCTCAGGACACAGGAGATAGTCCAGCGCACGGAAAGGATCCAGGTGGTTAAGGATGATAAGCCTACCATCCAGGAGAGGATAATCACTGTGGATGAACAGATCCAGGAGTTCACTAAAGCAGGATGGAAACCAGTTGATATGATTGATGAGAGCAAGCTGGAGTGTGCTCCTGGCTATGCTGTCAGGATTGTTGCTGTGGAGTACGATGATCACATAGGCCATACCTATGAGAAGATCCAGAATCTGGCTTATTACAAAAACCAGATCAAGGCACTCAAAGAGGAGCTTGATAATACCGATTACAAGGTGATCAAGTGCTATGAGGCTTTCCTGGTTGGTGAGGCTATGCCTTACAATGCCCAGGATCTCCATACATCCAGGCAGTCCATCAGGGATAAGATCAACAGCCTGGAGGTTGCTCTAAAGAGGCTTACAGAGAAATCAGAATAATTAACCAGGTGAACAGGTGGGTTGGCTGGATCCATCTGTTTACCTCCAGAAAGGAGGTGTTAAGGATGAAAAAGTAAGATCTGTGGAGGTGAAACATGGCAAAATATCATAATTTCATTAAAAATAACGCCTTAAAGGTGTGTTTATTGAACACATTTTATTATTTTTGCAGTAGTTTTCTTAATTCAATCAAGCTATATGAACGAAATGTACAGCCTGAGGATCCTATCCAAAGGACAAATAACAGACCTCACAAATGGTTTCAAACTGAACGGAGGAGTTCCTTTCTCTGTTTTCGTGAGGCCTAAAAAGCCCTCAATGGAACAGAACACTATCATCCAGTGTAAGTGTCTCTGTGACAAAGAGGCCAGTGATTTTCCAGTGCCTGTAGGTGACTGGACACCAGCTGCTATAGTGGAAATTTCCCCAGACGCTATATCGCTGAGTGACTACGATGTTTACTGGGGAGCTGGTGAATCAATTAAACAGTAAAGCTATGGGATTACTTTTAGCAAGTGGCTCATCTAAGCCACAATACCCTTACGATATGTGGTATGGCGTACAGGGTGATTTTACAAGCAGGGATCGTCACCTTACCAGGGTGGGCAATCTGGATCTGCACCGTACCTTACCCATCCAGCAAAAGCTCAGACGATTTGTCGAGAATGAGGATGGATCCGTTAAGTACTACCTCGGACAGAATGACAGCCGTAAAAGGGATTCTGGTGCTGCTGCCATCATTGACAGTACCGATGGTAACGTAATGCTTGAAAAGCCTGAGTACTATTTCCGTATGGAATTTGAGGGTACTAAGTGGCTCAGGGCTTACTCTGAATATCCGCTGCCTGGCTTTATCAAGATGGAGCGTAAGGCAATCTCTTTCACCTTTGGTACCTACGATGATCAGCTGAAAAAGCCTGTCTGTGGCTGCTGGCTTACCTGGAATGGCAACGAAATTGCCAGGGATGCAAACGGTTTGCCTGTATTCACTGAGAATGCTGCCAGATTCAGGGGTGGTAACGGATCTGCATCTTACGATGGTACCTACAGGAGCTTTGTAGGTATGGCACGTACATCTGTCAATAAGAATACCGTGCGTGGATGGTGCAACGCTGCTGGCAACGGCATCCATCATGGAGCTTACAGGGTGTACAATGAAATTGCATGGCTCCAGAGGGTTGAATATGCCTCTATGGACTGCCAGGACACCTACACCACAACACTGACAGCTGACGGTTTCCACCAGGGAGGCCTGGGTAGCGGATGTTCTGTGAATGGTGGTGAGTGGAACACCCACAACGGCTACAATCCTTTCGTTCCATGTGGTGTTACTGCCACACTGGGTAACAACACTGGTAAGGTTTCCTACGTGATCAAGAACTGGGCAAACTCTGGTAATGATAAGACCGTCCAGGTTACATCTTACCGTGGTTTGGAGGTGCCTTTTGAATATCTCACGATGCTGGCAGACGATGTACTGATCTGGCATAAGGAGGGTGTTTCTGAGGCTTACGTGTGTGAGGATCCTACTAAGTTCACCTCTCACTCTGACAGTGCTACAACCGTTCCAGCTGGCTATGAGCTGGCATCTGAGCTGCCTCTGGCATCTGGCTATGGACTTACAATGTCTCACAACCATAAGGGCTACTCATTCATTGATAAGGTTGGTGGAGCTGCCAATGAGGGCGTATGTGACTACTACTGGTACCCATCACCCTCTGGGTGGTATGGTGCCCTCCTGTCTGCGGATGCGCATGATGGTGCGCGTGCTGGTTTCGGTGCTCTGGGTGCGTATGCTCGTTCCTCGTATGCGTATGCGTATTTTGGGTTCCGCTTGTGCCGTGGGT
>ODAI012588591.1_pt1 | contig 36859 bp, 19 predicted proteins | sample 1539321 | NCBI WGS metagenome assembly ODAI01 (sample SAMN02144231, study PRJEB22623) | gut metagenome | biome: sheep rumen | host: Ovis aries | place: New Zealand
CTGGGACGAGCCGTAATCTCGTCCCTCACGAGATTACGGCTCCCCCCCCCCCCGATTGCGGCGCCCCCCCTTCCCAACCCTTCTTTTCTTTTCCTTTCGACGCCAGCAGGCGGCAGCGCCGGAGCGCCGCCGCCCCCCGCGCCGCGCCGGCTGCCGCTCTCTTCTAAAGAAAGAGAGCAAAGATGTTTGGGAAGGGCGGGGCCGTATTCGGGGGGGGGGGGAGCCGTAATCTCGTGAGGGACGAGATTACGGCTCGTCCCAGCCTGCTCCCAGGCATTCTCTAGGCATACTCTAAACTTACTCATGAGTATGGATAGGAGCTGGCTAGAGCTTGTCATCAACTTTGTTATTTGCTTCTTACTTCTGTATGTCATATTCATAGTGTGTGTCATATATTGTGTCATCAGTGCAATTCGTTAGATTCTTGCGTATTGTTATTGCAATGTCACCTTCTTGATGTAGCGGGCACCAGCTCCATGGACGATATAGACTCCGTCGATGTAGATAGGTGTCTTGACGGTCTGGCCCGGCTCGATGTTGAACGTTGCCACACAGAGACCGCCGACATTGAAGATGCGGACATCGGCCGTCTGCTTCAAGTACGAGGTGACGACTACCGAGCGCTTGCCAGGACGGATGTCCATACCCTCGCCTATGCGGTCCTGTATATCGTCGTCGTTACCACCCAGCTGCGTGCTGCTGCTGTTGAAGACGATGCGGCGGGCAGCCTGCTGCGGTGTCGCAGATGTCGAGAAGTAGGTGCGGAAGGCGCTGACCTTGTTCTTCTTTGCTGTCACGTCTTCAGCTTTCATCTGGTCATAGGCATCGCCGTCTTTCGACATGACGTATCCACCTGCAGGCATCTCGATGTTGAGATAGTTAGGACGGTGGTAGTAGCCGTCCTTATTCACACCTGTCATCTCCGTATCGCTCACACCGATGGTAGCGCCTGTGTTCGAGGCGAAGGTGATGGTCTGCTTAGACAGCACCTCAGGACGCTCTGATTGGTAGGTCGCCGTAGTCGGGAAGGCCTCGAAGCCACCACTTAGGTCGAACTCGTAATAACGGGCACCCGGGAATCCGATGAGGTAAGGCTTACCACCTTGCAACAACGGATAGCCTGCATACGTGCGCGCGCTATTATAATAGGTGTTCTGGTAAGTGTCGTTGTTCTTATCCTTCAGGTCGTGTCCGGATGAAGCATTGTAGTAGTAGTCCCACAGGAAGGTGTTGTTCACCGTCTTCTTGTTGTCATCATTGGTCTCATCAGAAGCTGCAGGCAGACCGAAGTTAGCCACTAAGGTATTGGCATCCTCAGTCTTGCCAGTAATATCAGACTTTTTTACCTTGCCCTTATACTCACGCAGCCAGTATTCGTGATCCTTCGTCTTATCACCATAGAAGTGGGTTATCTCACCCTTCACATCAGTGGTTACCAGCTCGGCTGTGAACGGCAGGCTGATACTCTCCCAGCCGGCATCCTGGCTGAATACAGGCTTACCGTTGGCATCCATATCATGCTCCTGACCAGCATAGTTGTCTGGTATACGCTGATACCACATGCGCTTATCTGCGGCAAACTGATAGCTGATAGGTGCATTGAAGTCTTGCTTGTCCACCAGCTGATGGTCGCGCTGGGCAATATAGTTTTCACCCGACTTCTGTATCCAGTGGCCCGTGATATACTGCGGGTCGCTGAGGGCTACGGTACGGTAGGCAGCCTTGCCCTCCACATAGCCGTTGCCTTGAGCGTCGCCTTCCTGATAGGCTATCTCACCCAGTGCAGCAGCAACAGTGGCATCAGTCACGTTGCAGGCATCATTCTCATGACCCTCTGCTGTATGAGTATAGGCCAACAGGTTCTTGGTCAGATCGACATTCTTGAAGCCCCTGACGCCACCATCGTCGAGCAACGGTGGGAAGTAGGCACCATTCTCCAGATTAGCGTAAGGAGCCGTCTTGATGGCATTCTGCTGATAGGTAGGTGTCTCGCCGTTACCCGTGAAGTCGATAGCGGTCATGTTCTCGTAAGCCTTGACGCTAGGAGCATTCTTCTTCGCCTTGGCAAAGACGGCATACGGGTTGAAGTGAGCCACACGCATCTTCGAATTGCGGAAGTAGGCCGGTGCACGATAGATGCGGTTGCCCGACTCAGTAAGGTCTAAGCGATTACTACTCTTCGCAATGTTCGACGGTACATCCTGATGAGTACGTCCCTCTACATGTCCGTAGTTCAGGGCCTGACCGAAGTAGATATAGTCGTCGGGCCAGATAGGTGCATAGTAGGTTACATCCACCTGCTTATCGCTAATAGTCTCCTTCACTACCCTGATACGCTCATCGACATTGTCAGGAATAGTACCTTCTGCATAGATGTAGTCACCATTAGCAAAGCGGTTCTCTACATAGCCGTAAAGCTTCTCAGCATTTACCTTCAACGGATAGTAGGCGTAAGCCTCAGGATAGTTGCCCGAAGTCATATTCTCTGGCAGACTGCCGTCAGCATTTGACTTCAGATACTTATACGTCTTCTTGGTACCCTCCCATGTGCTATTGTTGTCGTAGTAGCGCTTGTTCAGGTAGAAGCCATTCAGGTTGTAGGCCACCTCACCATTATAGAACGTGCTGTCGGGCATCATGCGGGCATTGCCTCGGTCATGTGCGCTAGTGGTGTGGTCAACATAAAGAGCATTGTTGCTCTCAGCATAATAGCAGTTCTCTATCTGCTTTCCTTTGTTATCAGTCGGATTAAATACGGCCTCTACTGCACTTGTATTCGCTGGCAGTTCCGTTGCCGTGGTCTTCACCCAACAGTTCTGTACGTAGCCCGTACCACTATCGGCAACACCAGAACTGGTGAACGAACCTGTGACACCGAGATTATAAACCTGTCCGCACAGCTCCTTGAACAGCGAGTGGTCAAGACCACTCAGGTAATAGCCATCACCATGCAATGTACCACTGAAGCAAGGATCATTCTCACCACTACCTATCGGATTCCATGTCGAACCGGTATGGTCGATATTGGTACGCATGATGAACTCGAGGAAGTTGCCACCACGTACCTGGCTTTCCAATGGCTTATGACCCTTGAAGTCGCCACTCTTGATAAGGCCGTTGTCGTCTTTATCGCTTTCAGTTACATTGAGCACACTGAGGTCGAACAGTTGCTTCATCAGGTCAAGACCATTCTTGCTGCCCGACGCATCCTTGCTATAGTCGTTGATATAGATCTTCGGCTCGCGATCCACATCCTGATGGTCTATATAGTAGTGGTGCTGCTTAGCCTCCATCACCTTCTTCAGGTCGTGGTAGTTGGCCACGCTTACCTGTACGGCATTCGAATAGGTCTTGCCGAGATAGGTCTTGGCATAGTAAGCCACATAATAGTCGTTCTGATACCAGAAGAGGGAGTCGGTAGCCAGGTTGTATTCCTTACCGTTGACATGACTCTCAGCGTCTGTTGTTGTACGGAACAATTCCCATCCACCACCTGTCACCTCGTAGGCACCTGGTGTTACATTAGGCTCACGAAGTCCTACCTTGCTACCTGGCAGTACCAGCTGCGGAGCCTTGATGTCCTCGACAAACGGCACACCGCTCTTGAAGTTGATGTGGATGTTCACCACATGGCGCTCGCTGACTGGTGTGATGTTGCCGTAGGTGTCGCTCTCCTCGTAGTCGTACTGATAGATAGCGGTGATAATCTTCTCCTTTGAGAGGTCGAAGATGTCCGACTGACGACTTACGTAGAGCGTAGAGGTCTCGGTAGGAGCAATACCGTGAATGGTGAAGTGCGTCTGATAGTTAGGCAGTGAACCGTACTGACCAGTGCCGTTGCCACTGGCAATGATGGTACCTACCTTTACATATTTCTTAGTCTCTACTTGCTCGATACCAGCATTACTATCAGCACCTGTAATACTTGTTACAGGAGTCGGCACAACACCACTGCCGTTCTCACCAATTTCATAACGCTCACGACAGTAGTAATAGACATTATCTGCTTCAGTGGACGGGAATACCAGTTCCGTGACATGGCTACCCATGTCTGTGGCGTTATAGTTCTTCGGATCGACAACCATACCTACCGAGTATGATGAAGTACCTATATCGAAGTCTTGGTTGACCACATAGACATGGTACTTGTCTTCTACCAACTTACCATTCTTCACCACGATGCCTGAATAGTGGCGCTGTTCGTTAGGCAGCGACTCATAATCCTCACGTAGCAGTTCGTCACCCTCCGTCAATTCACTAACTGGATCGGTCTTTCCTTTGACATTGACGGTCTTACCAGCCGGCAATGTCAGTTCAGTATCACTATTATACTTTGCAGTATAATCTACAGACTTCTTAACGGAATAGCCGGCAGCATTTTTTACATCACTATCATCGGTATAGCTACCTATATCCTTCAGAGGATCGTCATACTGATATTTAATCTTCTCGGCACGGCTGTAATTCGGGTCGATGAGCAGGTCGAGCGCATCATAATTGAAGGTGAACTTATCACGGTCAGTTGGCGACATAGAGCTCCATGCCTCCAAGCCACGATAGTTCACACCACTCGTGTACCACTTACCACCGTAATTACCAGGAACAGTACAATAGTAAGCAGGTTGGATCTTTTCATTGATATCCTTCTTCAAATCAAAGAGCATCAACAACGTATCCTTCTTCTCCTTAGTGATGCCGGTGCCGGTCACAGCTTTAATCGCTTCTATAGTCGTTAACTCACCTGCGCCCGCTGAAATTTTATTCATGGCGGTATTGACCCTCGTAACATAACCATCCTTCTCTGCTCCCGACATCTTGGTGTTCAAGTAGATAAACTCTGCCTTGTCCATCTGGATGGTGCTGGTACAGATAAAGGCGGGAGCTACGCTTCCGGCATATTGAGATTTGACGGTATAAGTATTTCCGTTTTTGTCGGCTACCACTGATGCATTGATGGTATATCCGTAGTTCCAGTTCTGGCTACTGATGCCTGCTTCGTTCGTTACGATATAGGCAGGCTCGAAGGTGCCCTGATCTTTAGTCGCCTCAGTAGTTACATGTTCTGAAACCCAAGCTGTAGCATCATTATTTTTCAATATATCCTGATAGTTATCTTCAATACTCTTCGAGATGATGTCACCTACCTTATAGTCGAGCTGTCCGAGCACTTCACCACTCGTTGCCTTGAGTCGGTAGGTCGGACCGTCTTCGTAGTCACTGCCACCCGTCTGGTTCTTTGTATGATTAGCATCAGCACGCAGTGTGTACCACGTATCCCACTTCGACGGGTTGTTCACCTTATAGGTCAGCAGATAACCCGTATCGTGACTGAGGTTGTTTGACATACGGAATACTTCATAGAAGGGAACATCCTTACCCGTTGTCGTATTGTGGACATACTTCACTACGGGTCCGCCTTCCTCCAATGCCTTTGACAGAGCAATACTCTCGTAGTACTTATAGGTTCCCTCTGTAGCATTAGTTCCAGGCAACATGACTGTTCCCTCAGGAATAGACACAGAATTAGTGCCTATCGTACAGTCTGCAACAGTGACATACGTCTGAGGCACGAACAATTCCTTATCAAATTTACTCAACTTATACCAATCCCAATAGCTGATGGGATCGTTCTTATAATAGGTGACATCGTTGATGACAAGCTTCTGGTCGTTTGCGAGAGGCACACCCGGTGAAATATTATAAGCATAGAGATTAGGCTGAACATTGACCAACTTCATGGTGCCGTGCGAAGCGGCAGTGATGGTTAATGGGATATCGACTGTCTCGCTGTAGGCATTCGGAGCACCTGTATAAGCGGAGATGTACTGGTCGTAAACATATACTGAACCCTTGATATACCAATAGTGGGCAGGAACGGCATCGGCGCCACTGTACTTACCACTGATGTTATAGCAATCATCGATGATGGTCTGGGTGCTATGTACGAAGTTTCCGGAGGTCTCCCACTCCACATCAGCGCCATCATACGTGAAGCTCTTGCGGGTGACAGCACCTGAGTTCAGAGCTGTCAGCGTGGTCTGGGTGGCACCCGACGAACGACCTATTTTATGCACATTCTTGGCATAGACGAAGCCACCTCCAATACCGGTCTGCACATTAATCAGGTCGAGCTCTACAATACCGGTGATATAGCCCCAGTCTTTCTCGTTGAGTTCCTTACCCGTACTCTTCTCGGAGGTCAGCTCCAGATAGACACCCGAAGCCAGCGCCACCTTGTTCATGCTGTTACCATTGTTACGCTTACGATTCTTGATAAAGCCAGCCTTCCAGTCGTAGAAGGTTGCTGTACCGTATGCCTTGGAGTCCACCGCTGTACTACCGTTATTGTATGCCGCAGATGCTGTCGTGTAGTCAGAATTAGAGATATTGTCAGTAACACGTTTATCGCTGAAGTTTACGTCGCTGGTGAGGGCACCTAAGTAGTTCACGTTACTATAGATACCGAAGTAGTTGCCGTGAACAGCCTTGTCTGTATTTTTATCTGCATCAATGACGGATGCCTTCTTGTTGAGTGACACCTCACGTACACGGTTGATGGTGTAGTTGGTAAAGTCGGTAATCTCAGGCACACGGTCGCGAGCACCCTGCATCACCATACGGCTACCAAACACACCACAGAAGTCAGCACGCTGGACACTGTTCATCAGACGTCCGGCATAGACGGGCAGCACACCACTCAACTCCCAGAATTTTGCATTATCGGCTGGGTTTGGTATCCAACCTTCTGTTTGGTCATTTACCAAAACATCTACATTATTATATTTTACAGAGCGATATACTCCAGGAGTTTCAGTTTCCTCCAAGAACAAGGTCAGCAGGTCGTCACGCGTGATGACAGAAGCCTTTGGATGGTCATTATTTTTAGGATAATAGGGTGTGCCGTCTTTGTCCTGACATTCTTTCATACAGGTGTAACGCAGCTCATAGTAGTCCGCCTCACGATCAAGAAGGTCATTATATTCATCGATTGTTATTTCTTGTTTAATGTTATAGTAGTCAGTACCATAGTTGGTGATGTTCAACTCACGATAGCCGTCAACCAGCGTCAGGTTACCATCGCCATACAGACCACCAGTGTGATCGGTACCCAGCGTGATGAGGTCGCGGTGATAGACATCATAGATGGAAGCAGTAGCGTTACCAAATACAGACGGTGTGTTAGCATTGGTGGTAGAAGAACCTGCCGACGTGTTACCACCGGCAAACACCGCATTATGGATAATGATACCGAAATCATCCAGCTTGCCCCATGTGGCAGCATCAGTTCCGTTCTTGGCACTCAAATGATTGAGGTCTGCTGTAGAAACATACTTTTGGGTTAAATCTTTGGCTTTATAGGTATGACCATTAACCTCTACATTACCTTGATCAGGTTTTACCTTGGCCCATGGCTCAATGACCACCTTACAGTCCTCGGTAAGCTCATAGCCATTAACAAAAGCGTTATTCTCATATTTATAATAATAGCCCTCCTTTCCGTCATCATAACGGACACCGGATTTCTTACCATAGGCCACCTTTCCATCTTTATTATAGGCACTATATACATAGCCGACATCGCCGCCACCAAACACGTTACCGTCGCCTTTGGCAACACCAGCCAATGTACCAACCTCGCCACCATAGACGTGTACCTCGGTCTGTCCGAAGATAAAGCCATCGCAGTCGAGCGAGCCGTGTGTACCCAGGTTGTTATAGCCTCGACCACCACCGAACACGTTGCGGTCCACATTGCCTTCATACATTTTGACAATGGTCTTACCAGCCTTGTAGATGGTGGGAGCACCATTAATCATCACTGCACGACCCACGGCAGCAATCTCACCGCCTCCGAAGACGCTGTTGCGAACCTGACCACCATACATCGTCACGTTGGAAACATCGACACTACTGTTATCAATATAACCACCCCCATAGAGACTGCCCGCCTCTAACAGGCTGTTGCTACCCAGCCACACTTTACCCGTCTTGTCATAATAGGTTTCATCGTTAAGCTTCGCCTCGTAACGGGCTGGATAAGAACTCTCTTCATTTGCGGGCGCACCTATCACCTCACCCTTTTCATTCTGCATCTTACCTGCATCCAGATGGACATAGCCTACATAGCCATTGCGGAGAATGAGGCTTGCTGTACCGAACACGGCACCACCCTCGCCACCACCATAGGCATTACGCTGAATGGCAGGAACACCCTTTGTGAAGCCATAGCCCTCAATGTCGCTTTGATGATCCTGATGAATACCGATGACGACGTGGGTTTCACCATCAATATCGTCCGTGGTCGCTCCAGCCACAGCATAGTATTTACCATTCACCGTAGTTCCTGTATGATTGCCGACATTACCCTTCCATCCGCCACCATAGACGTTACGGACCATACCACCTTGAATGTAGGCATTGGCACTGGCTTTAAAGTTCTTGGCACCAAAGATGTCATAGACACCACCGGAAGTACCAGCAGCATAGAGGTCTTTCTTGACTTCTCCACCCAGCAGGGCAATATACGTGGTGCCATAGGTATCACCACTCATCGGTATGGAATCTACACCCAGTCCACCACCGTAGGCATAGCCTTCGACAACGGCACCTTCGTTGATGATGACATGGGTATTATATTTCTTGGTAGTCGTACCGAACAGTGAAGCCGTCTCCTCATCCAACTCAGGACGGGCCGTGACGTTGGTGATGTTGGTAGCAGCATTGTTAATATAACTTGTTGAGAAATCTGTTCCTGGATCATAGTATTCACCCAGCGTCCATGCCTTTTTCCAATCAGCCTGCCATTCTGCTTGAAATTCTGTCTTCAACGCACCATCAGTGCCACCTACTTTTCCATCTACCCACCGTGCGGGGTCCTTCCATTTCGGATCGGTGACTGCAATGGTGTCTGAGGGTCTCGTTGTATATAATTTAATGTATTTCTCTACGCTCTCTGCGTTGAGCACATGGCCCATCTGTCCGCCACCATAGACCTCATAGACCTTAGCACCACTCTCCAAGTTCACCTCGGTATATTCCGACCAGGTGTCCACACCCTTACCTGCGCCATAGACAGTGCCCAGATTGCCTTTCTCTTTGTTAGACCATACTGGTGTGGTGATGTTCACATGGGTATAGATTGAACGACGCTCGTTGTTGTTACCACCATAGATAGCACCAGTGACGCGGGCATTCTGGCTGGTGTTTTTGTAGTTGACATTGGTCTCATAAACATCGCAAGGAGGCAGGATCAACGTACCGTAAGCACCACCGAAGATGTTCTCAATGTTGATGGTTGACTCAGCTGGCACATTGACTACCGTACGGCGGGTTATTCCCTCTTTATAACTGCCACCATAAGCAGCACGAATTTTTCCGTTAATCAAATCGACAACAGCAGAAGCCTGATCCTTGACGCTCGTTGTGGCACTGGCTTCTACCACTTGTCGCATACCCAGACCATTGAAGGAACCGGCACCAAAGACCACAGCATCCTTGAAGGTTTCGGTATTAGGCATATCGACCAGCACATAGCTGAAGTCCTGCATCTTGTCACCACGACGGTCACCGTCACGACCCTGACCGGCACCATAAGCTGCGCCAAGGTAGTTGGCCTTGTTATTATCATTGTCGGCCAAAGGACTCAGGTTGACGAAGGCATTGGACATGTAAGGCAACTTTTTGTTGTTTCCTACACCATCTATACGGTTCCAATAGGGCCCCGTTGTCGAATAGTCGTAGTCACCATAGCAGCCCCCGAAGATACCTCCTACTCGACCCTGCTTATACTCCGTATAGGCGGAAGCGGTGAGTTGATAAGGGTTCTGGTTTTCGTTGGTATATCCGTAAATCTTAGAAATGGTTCCCTCGTTGAGTCGGTCGGCATAGTTCTTGGTTCTGAAAATCAATCCGCCCAGGTCGTTACCACCATAGGTATAGTCGCGCACCCACGGGAAACCGGTAATGGTGGTCGCATTGGCACCAGTACCCTCGGTCCACTGACCGATATAAGTCTCAGTATAGCCTAAGATGTCAGCATTACAACTTCCGGCAAAGGTGTTGAACACACGTCCGTGACCCAGATTGATGCGGGTGTTACCCATAATCGGACCCTCGAAACCACCACCATAGATAAACTCAGCCTCAGCCATGTCCTCACTGGAGTCGGCGCGCTTGGAAGCACCAGGATTTCTGCCATGAACGTTAATGACGGTGCTGTAGGCAGGGTTATATTTAAAGGTCTTTCCATTAAACGTATAATCATCGCCTTCACCTGTACCGCCATCGTTTGTTGACTTACCGATAACACCTTGCTCACTACCGCCAAAGATCTGGAACATATAGCCCCTGTTCAGGTTGACAGTGGTGCGCCCCCATATCTCGGAGTCCTTACCATAGCCACCGGCAAACAGGTTCAGGGCAGTACCGAGCACATCCATACCTTGCTCGTCGAGGATGACACCAGAACGGCGTGCAGTAATGTTATAGTTTTCGTGTCCATAGAGGATAGCCTCGCCCACCAAGTCCTCTTCCACCGAGTCGAACACGCCATACGTGCCCTCACGATCGACAAGGGAGCCATTGACATTGATGACCACATCGCCATTGACATGACCACTCTCATAGCAACCACCATAGATGTTACCACCCTTAAAGCGACGCTTCAAGTCATTTTCGTCGGTGTTATAGTCCTTACCTTCGGGAATGGCAGGAACACCGGTTGATGCGAGATTCTTCGTGTCGCCTATCCAGGTGTTCCACTCCAACAGTTGCGACTTGTCCTCCACATTCTTCCAACGCTTGGGCTGTAACTTCAGACCAGAGAGGTTCAGCTTCAGCTTGGGTGCACCATGTGCATTACCCAGCAGACCGCCTCGGTACTCGACATTATTAGTACCTGCAGGAACAAAAGCCTTGTTGCTACCACCTACCAGTTTGTCGAAGATAATGACCTTATAGTTAACATTGATTTCGGTGGTGGCATTGTTACGCATACTACCGACATTACCACCGCAATAGAATGAACCGAAGTAGGTGCTATAGTCCTTATAGGTATCGGGGTCGTTCTCATCCTCACCATCGAACACTACGCGAGGACCGGCCTCCATCACCACGCCATCCATATATTTGGCAAAAGCGGTCTTACCCGTATTTGTCTCATCCACGTCAGTTCCGTCCACAGAAGTACTGGTGAAATCTATGTTGCTATAATCATAGTTTACGTTATTCACAGTGACCGAACCATTATAGCGTTCGAGCACGTCTTTCCTAATCATGTTAGCACCGTTGTTAGCCAGGAACACGGAGTCGGAATAGACGTGAGAACCGATTTTCAGCTCTATTCGGTAATTGCTCTTGACAGGCTTCAGCGTGGCACTGTTACCACCCAGATAGACGGCTCCGCCAATGACGGTAGGTTTTGCCTCGGTACCATGAAGGCGCAACGACACCTGTTCGGCATTGGGACGGAACAGGTTCAGGGCCTCGGCAGACTTGAAGCTCTTTTGTTCAGCGGTTGCTAATTTGGCGAAGTCACCATCTGCCCAGGTAGAATACTTCTGTTTCAGCAGCGAATCGACATTATAGTAGAAGTCACCATATTTCGGTGAGGTCTTGAGGGCAGGGTTATCGGTATAGGCATAGGAGCCGTTACCACCACCATAGACACAGCCCTTGACGCTGGAGTAGATACCAATGGCACTACCACCAGAAACCTTACCCGTGATATCGTTACCACCATAGACATTGGTGATGTTACCACCATAAATCAGGACACGGGCAGCCAGTCCAGAGGGGAACTTATAACCCTCGATGGTGCCGACCTCAGGTTCCTGTCCGTTATCCAGCAAGGGACGCACTGGTGCCTTACGACAACCGGCAAAGACATTGGTCACCGTCAGGTTTCCCCCATCGTCGGGCTGTACCACCAACAGGATACCGTCGGGACTGTTCATGGCTCCCTCGTTACCACCGCTATAGAGGTTCTCGATGGAACCGTTATTAAGGTGCCAGGAAGGACGAATGCTCATGGCTGCCTTGTTATTACCTCCGAAGACACTCGAGAAGTTATATTTTCCGCTCTGGTCGAAGAACTCGGTGTTGATGCCCATTGCCTGCAAATCTGGGTCAGAAATAACATCGTCAGTAGTTCCCACTTTATCATCAGTTCCCGCCAGTTTCCAAGGTGTGCTGGTGTTGTTGATACAGATGTTGGCAGCACGCGTCACCGTAGCATTATTACCACCGGCGTAGGCACTACCGAAGGTGCCACCATGAAGATCGACGTATGTACGGGCCACATGGGGTTTGTCGATACCTCGGATGATATTGTCCTCGCTGAGTGTTACGTCCCACTTATAAGCATCGTTACTGTTAACGGTATAACGATAGTCGCCATTACCTCCGCCAAAGAGACGACCAATAAAGATATGCTTGTTACTACCTTTATATTCCGGTGTAGTCAGAACAAAGGTGCTGACATCCTTCAGTCCATTATGGTCTGAATGTTGGCTCTGTTCGGAAGTGGAACTGTGATGATTATCTCGGTCGATACGTGAATCGGGCTTTTCCAACGAAGAGTTAATGGCTTCCAGGGAACCGATGGTTCCAGAGATGTCGTTACCACCATAGACCGCATTGATGATGATATCGCTGCTGATATGTTCACCATCGATATTGACAAAGGTACATCCGGCAACGTCAGCCTGACGGGCACCGCCAAAGACACTGCCTTCCAGACGACCGCCATATACCTTGACATTGGTGGAACCACCCAGGTTACCGGCATTACCACCACCATAGACATTGCCGGCAATAGTAATCTGCGCCTGCACTGCCGTAGCAGCAAGGAGCATCAACATGCTTATTATGGAAACCTTATATCTCATTATTTACTTTTCACTGAATCGTAATTTCCGGGTTGTTCAAGTCGTCATCCGACAACTGGTAGAGGTAGGTAGGCTCGACGGTCAAGACGACTTCCTTCTTCTGACCCATTACCGGCAGTGCCCCACTCAGGTTATTGCTCGCCGTACGGGTGTTCAGCTTGTTGTTTTTCAGGTCGTACACCTCGTATTCACTCTCCAGTATGAAGTTCTCAGACAGTCCTGTACCCACCGCCACGTTGATGCCACTGCTCACACTGACACCGTCGGTAGTCAACTCTAATGGGGTGTCTGTGTTTGCCAGCAGCGTGGTTGTATATTCCTGGACATCGCCTGTAGCCGTATAGTTGATGGTGACAACATCCTCTGTATTTGCTGGCAGATTAATCGTTGCCGAAATAGAACTTTGGGACGTGGCCTTGATGGTCAGCGACTTCACCTTAATCTTACGCAACTGGCTGTAGCGGGAACCTATCTTAAACTTAAAATCGACATGACCCAACATGTGCTCGAGGAGCAGGTTGAGGACGGTCACATCATTATAATCACTGTTCTTATATTCAAACTCAAAAGTGCCACGAAGGGGTAATACCGAAGACTCATACACCTTGACACCCGTCACGATACAGATATCCTCCGGACTGATGGGCGGGATGCCACTGAGCTTTAACTGGCGCTCACCGAGAATCTCACCCGTAATACCATCTATAGCAGGCATATAGCCGTAAAGCCAGAAATTATGCGTGCCAGGCTTTACCTTCAGGTTCTGTGCCGTCCAATAGTGGGTAGCTGTCTCGTTATGGTATTTGAAGGCACCCTCGTAAATACCATCATCATCTTTGAGGAACACATGGATGTCACCCATCCCACTGTCTGTTGTTCCGGCACGTGTCACTCCCCGCAGTTCAATGCGTGCATCTTCCCATTCCTCCTTTTGCTCCTGTCGTGTATCATCGGCAGAATCGGAAGAACAAGCTGTCAGCAGCAACATCAGCATGCTGCTCATCAACCATCCGATATGTCTCTTTTCACTCTTCATTTACCAATTATACAATGAGTGTTCACTAGGTTCGGTAGTTACCCAATCCTTGAAGTGTACATCCACAATACGCATCTTGGCCCACGCCAGGTAGGCATAGATTATCCACGTGTGGTTACGCGAGAAATAGTGTTGCCACTGAGTAGGATCCTCAGGTCCCACCATCTTGAAGGTGATAGACTGCTCATCGCCATAGGCTGCAGCCCCTTTCTCCTTTACCTTATAATATATAGTACCCGACAGCTGCTTGTCGCTCTCGCGCAGATAGAGGCGTCGCTCCGTGAGACGAGGCGCCGATTCTCCCTCGTGTATCGTCAGGCCATCGGCTATCAGGTCTTCATAGTCCTGGGCCGTACAGTCAGTCTTGTCGTTACGCAGACGATCCCACGCATAATGGGCAGGGTCGGCACAGATAGCCGTCTCGTCAATGGAAAACAGCGAGGACGTAACAGCATCGTTGTAGGCGTTACCTATTTTACAATAATTATTATCAGGATTATATGGACTATCCAGGAACAGATATTCCTGGGTAGGTATCATATTGGCATCAAAGGTCACCTGCGTAATCTTCAGTCCGTCGAAATCGTTAGAACACGAGAATATAAAGCGAGCCTTCGACACAGCACGGGCCAGCTTGACCTTTGCCATCTCAGTGGAGGAGGTGCCAAGGGTCAGCACGGGCTTGCTGCCAGAGACGGTCTGGTCGCTCAGCTTACCCGACATGGGAAGACCTTCGAAAGGCACTGCAGTAACGGGAGTTGTCACACCGAAATAGTTTCCTTCAAGCACAGCAGCTTCCAAATCAGCCTTTGCCGTGTGCTCGTCGAAGTTCAAGCCGCAGTTGTTGGTGGTTACATTAGCCAACACATAGACATCGACGGTAGGACGACTATTTTCTAGGGTAGAAGCAAAGGTGTCGTCAATAGGCAGCTCGAACTTATACGTATCATTTTCAGTAGGAGTCTGCTGGAAGGCATTGGTCTTAAAATAGGTGACCAGCTTAGGTGTCTCTTCAGTGGTATATACCCATATCTGTAGCGTATGGATGGCTTCCTCCTCCGTAGGGTCGGCATCTACCTGACCGGTATTACCACGGGTGGGCACTGCCTGACCTGGGGCATAGACATAGATGTTTAGCACGGAAGTTCCGTCGGCAGGTGGTGTCGGAACATCTGTTCCAGAGTCAGAACCACCTGAGCACGCTACCAGGAGAATAGCCAGCAGCAGTACAAGCATCTTATATCTATTATTGATCATCATCTCTCGTTCTTGCATTTACAGTATCACATCGGTGGTGGTAGCTTGCACCCATTTCGGGGTCAGCTCCAGTCCCATCTCCAGTCGGGGCGACATCAAGTTGGGCAGCACGTTGTAGGCCTTAGCCAAGCTGCCTACCGTAACGAATATTGTCGTAATATGATCCTGGGTGAACACACGGTTTTGATATACATTGGGGTTATCTACAATCGTTGGCACCACCTCGCCCACGAGGTAGAACTTCGTGCCTCGATAGACTGTGCCGTTGTAGCCGCTAAAGTCCTGATCACTATTATTTTCAAACTCCAGCACCAGTTTCAGGCTTCTGCCGGTATAGCTCTGCAACACTAGCGTCTGGGCATATTTTGTGGCATCAATGGCAGAAGAACTGAGGTAGAAGGGCTCATCAGTATTTGTACCATTGGTATTCACATCGCTATCGTAGATGAAGCGCATGTCAGCCTCGGAATACACCGGATAGATGGTCTCGGGCCTAAAATCAAAGCCTACTGGCAGCTGACCACCCACGATGATTCCCGTGAGCTTGAAATTGCTGCTGCCTACAATGACATCCATATTTTGCGAATCCTTCAGGGGAGATGTCGTTTGCTGTAGCTGCACTTTCACCTGGGCCACACCGTATTCCAAGGGGTCAAACATGGCAACCGTCTTGGTAGAAGACTCCACAGGACCTTGAGTGAAGCCGGAAAGCACAGCAGCCTCATCGGTATCAGAGTCCTTTTTCCATTTATTCTTTGACGAGAAATTGTCGGACAACTTCTCGCTGGAAACCCACGTCGGACTGTTGCCGTAATAATAGATCTCAGCCGGATAGGTGAAACGCTCCAGGTTGTTGATGTCGGCAATGGTGGTGGTCTGCGTCTCAGGAACAAACTTCTCGCCATCCCAACGCACAACAGCTGCACCGTCGGGAAGATGGTTGGTAGCGGGGAAGTTATCCCAAGCCGTCTTAGTTTCTGATTTCCAGTCGTAAGGACTAACGTTTACTGCTAACTTTTCCTCTATTTTTGCCTTGATAGCATCCCTGATGCTGGCATCGTCACCAGCCAAGGAAGTCAATGAATTAACTTGTTTCCAAAGCTCGATTACCCATGCCTTTACATTAGCCGAAGAGCCAGGAAGCACCTCGCCCACCTCGTCGGAGAGCTGGTTGGTGAAGTTCTTGAACAACAACTTTAAATCGGCATTCATCGTCGTACTGGTGGCATAAGCTTTCCACGTCTTGATATCATCGCCAGTACCAATAGAGGTGTTGGCAATGTCAGTAAGATAATCTGCCAGTTGTTCGGGTAGGGTCTTCTCCTGCTCAGTTCCTAAATAGTCGGATACGCTCTGAATCGTCTTCAGGCGGAAACTGATATGGGCAGGCTGGTAGTCGTTGAAGGTAGCATCCAGTACCCCCTTCTGCCATGAAGAAGCATTAGTCTTGGAAGAGGCGTATGCTAAGATAGCATTAGTGCCTTGGCTGAACTCACAAGAGGAAGTGAAGAAGGGAAAGGCAGTGCGAGGCTGGTTGAAATAGCCAATAGGAGTAGAGGTGCATACGTCGCTGACAGCTACGGGTACATTCACATCAGCCACCGTGAAAGGAATAGCACACTGCAGGGCTATATTACTGTTCGTTCCCACAGTATATCCAGAAGCCATACGGGTAATACCCGAAATGCCTGGCGAAGCAGCCTTCGTCACCGTTAAGGCAAAATCGACGGTAACAGGCTGCTGGGACGTCTGCTGAGGGAGGTCATCGTTGGCACAAGAAGCAAAAAGGAATGAGAGCAATGATAGACATAAGGAAATGGACCCACCCTTACGAGTGGCTCCCTTTATCTTATTCCCTATATGTCTGTTCATTAATCTCATTTACACTATAAATCTGGGTTATACGTGCCTCCCGACTTCCAGTCGAGCGTGACGCTGACACCCACGGTAGGTGCTTCAGGCTCTATTTGCCCATTATCTCCTATCTTCGCCTTGATTATCTTAAACTGTCCTGCTCGCAAAGGTTCCTTAATGCTTAAGACGGTCTTTGTCGTGGTGCCATCGGCCTGTGGAAGAAAGATGTGGAACTCCCACAGTACCTCGTCGCCTGGCTGGGCAATGAAGGGGTCGGTGGTCTCGATGACAGTACGGGTAGTACCCGATACTGAAGACTGCGAAGAAGAAGATGGTTCACGCGATGGGAAATTGACGGAAACAAAACCCACCTGTCCGCTCTCGTCGGCATCCAAACGAGTGGTGCGAATCATCGGAGCAGGCTTCGAATATTCATAGACGCTGTCGGCAATATGGAAAGCGCTGGCAAAGCCGGTGGCAAAGACCTGCATCCTGCTGATGTCGTGACCTTGCGGGTCAACAGCCAGCATAGGCGAACAGTTAGCCATATAGAGCTTGACATTGAATGTCTGGTCGATACCCTCAATCATCTCCATATACTGGCGAGCGGTAAAGATACCCGTGTTGTGCGACTCGATGGTGTCGCCCGCTACCTGTCGCAAGGTAGCAGTCTTGCAGTTCTCCACACCGTCCAGATAAACCACGGGGTCGTCCTCGATATTGGCAACGGCCAGGTGCATATATTTCTGACGGGGGATGTAGAGCGTATAGCTATGCTCCGAGCTGTTCATGATATGTTCATCATGATACAACAGCGTGGAGTCGCCAGTGGTAGCATAGAAAGAGAGGTTAACGTCCTTCGCATAGTCGGTGAAGATTCCGCCCAGATAGTTCTTCAGCGTAGCAGCCAGTTCAACGTCCGTCTGAGCATTCAACTGCGTCTGCACCTCCGTTGATACGTTGGTCACCAGCTCCAGCTCATAATCCATCTGCGCCTGCTCGCCACAGTCGTCCAGATTCTCGTCTATCGCAGAGCATCCTGCGAGGACCGCCATCAAGGCAGCCCCCGCCATCATGCTTACTATGTTCAGTTTACGTTTCAACTTCTCAATCTATTAATGTTTTATCTTGCTCCCATTAATGGGCGCTCGGCTTTGCCGCTTCGCTAGTCGAAGAATTCTTTTTTCCCAGGCAGGGAAAAATATTTTCCTGAGCAGGGAAAAAGTTTTCTCTGCCTGGGTTAAACTTAACTTACAAATTGATATTGTACGTTAAACCAGGAGTCCAAGTCAGGTTCACTGAAAGTCCGAACACCATCTGAGTTGAACGAAGATCGGGAATTACAGAATAAGCATTCTGGAGAGAAGGTGCTCTGGCTGGGTCTGTGGTACCATTATCAATAGTAAAGACAGCTGTTGTCAAAAAGTCTTGAATAAAAACACGATCACTGCCAGACTGCGGAATACCAGCAGGCCAGGTTAATGTACCTGTCGCATTTGCTTTGTTACCCTGCAATTTACCCACCAAATAGAACTTCTGTCCTGATGCTATCAGACCATCTTTACCATAAAAGTCTTTTCCATTATTTAAGAACTCCAAAGCTATATTGACATCTGATGCTTCTTCGGCTTTATAGTTATCCAAAACCAAAGTGTAATTTGCAGCTGTTCCTGTAGTTGAAAGAGCAACTGGTGTTATAGGATCATAAATCGTTTGATTGAACGACGTTGTAGCAGACGGCAAGAACTGCCAGTTTGCCGATGCAGGCTGTCCACCAATGATAAGTCCTGTCAATTTCAACTGAGTACCGTCAATATCTGTTTGGTCTGTTGCAACTCCATCATTCACAATTGCAGCTTTATTATCTGTTAACTGATTAGAGGTAAGACCTGAACCCAATTTTACCTGAGCTGCAAGAAGAGCCACACCGTATTTGATATTGTACTTCATGGCTACAGCTCTTGTTGCAGGTGTAACAGCTACAGCACCATTACCAGTCGTCCAACCTTTATCCAGAGCAGTCCACGATGCATCGGTCTCCCAGTTTGTAGGAGTACCTGAAACAAAATCTGACGCAGTCAGCGACTGATTTGAAGTACGCAAAGGAGAATTATCATAATATACCAACTCTGCGGGAGTATTTATATTACCCATATCGGTTGACGGTGTCTCACCAAAGATAGCATTTGACTTGAAACCTGCATAACTAAATTTAGATCCCGCTGTGGCTGTACCAGACTTATCATATAACAGTACAGCAGAACCTGCAGGCAGCCCAGCCTCAGCCGGGAAGTTGGTAACTTTCTGATCTGTTGAAGTAAATGCTAATACAGCATTCTCACCTGATCCACTTGAAACAGAAAATCCCTTTCCATCACCTGTAATATTAGCTATCACAGCATCTGCGATTGTCTTTATATCGCCAGTATTATTAGAAGAAATATTAGACATCACACGGTATAGGTCCTGAACCTGACGGAGGATAGCAAAACTTGAACCTTGTCTGCTAGTTAGTCTGGTAAATTCTTCAAATGCATCAGAAAGGCCCTTATATGAAATATCGGTTGCAACCGTAGTCACTGTTCCAGCCCAACCAGTTGTGTTCTCAATCGTATTCATGTATCCAGCCAATACTGTTTCTGCACTAGTCACCTTAGTTGATACCTCATCATCAGCAACAACAGGATTTAAACTAAAAGAAATATCGCTGGGCTTTGTAGCAGTAGTACTGACATTATAGTTCAAACTACCCTTCGCAGCTGCTGTCCCTGTGATATTATTCTTAGCATAGAAAAGAAAGTTATTCGTGTTAACAGGAACATACATCGAATAAACCTTAGAGGAATTTGAAGTGGAAATGTCCGTATTAGTCAAAGAACCTAATGAGTACTTTCCTGTAGAAATAAATTCTGTAGTACCATCTACAGCAGATGCCGATGCAGTTGAAAACAAAAACATATTTGTCATACCCTTGAAGGTACCATCCTGCTGCGTATTTTCAGCAACCATACGGGTACGGTTTGCGGGATGATTAATGTTAATTGCAAACTCTGTTTTAACGACATTGGTCTCTGGATTGTAATTGGGATTGATGTCCTCTGCCACGTCATTGCTGGACGAGCAAGCGGTGAACCCAACTGCGCCTGTGAGAGCTATCGCACTCATCAAAGCAAACTTTTTCATTTTTTTCATCTTGTTAAAATGTTGGTTATTACTATAAATTATTTGTTCACTATATATTGAGTTTTAATTGGCTTCTAATTCACGCAGATTGCGCTGGGCATCGGCATTGCCATTGGCTGCTGCACGGCGCAGACAGCTGAGGGCTTCGTCTTTCTGGCCGTTGAGCCAGAGGGCTACACCCAAGGCGTTCTGGGCACGCTCGTCGTTGCGAACGGTCTGTAACAAGCGGAGGGCCTCGCGGTGGCAGTCGCCACAGTCGGTAGTCAGCAGTTCGCTGGCCTCGTTGATAGTAGCTGCCGCCTTGTCAGGCACATAGTCGAAGTAGATACGGATATAACCGGAGTTGCGCTGATCCTTCAGGATGTGTTCCTTGATGTATTTCCACGTCTTGCCACCATTCATACGACGGAGCTTTTGTTCCCTGGCGACGGCATCGGGCTCATTGTCAATGATGGTGAGGGCCTGGCGGAGGGATGACTCGACGGCAGAACCGTCGAGCACTGGACCTGAGGCGAGGTCGTTGAGATAATCGCGGAAGTCGGCCCATGCCTCGCCACCGCCAACGGCTTCGAACAAGGAATCAGGAACGGTGACTTCCTGCTGGATATATTTCTGCAGAGCCAGGGCACGGTTCTGGGACAAGCGCTCATTGCTGGCAGGATTGCCCTCGATAGAGGCGAGACCGATAATTTGTATCTTCTTGACGCTGCTGGCGCTGTCGGACATAATCTGACGGGTGATATCGACAATGCGGTCAAGCGTCACACGATTCTCACGGAAACCATTGTCAAGTATGCTCTTACCCAAAGCAAAGTGGACATAGAGTGCTTCCTTCTCCTTGCGAAGAATGCGGGTACGGTCGTAAGGACGATAGTTGGAGATGTGCTGAATCACGGGATTCTCCTGCTGCAACTGTCCGGCACGTCCCTTGAAATCAGCAACGGGCGTTAAAGCGGGAACAAAGGGCTTGGTAACAACGGCAGCGGTAACAGGAGCCTCAATGACGGGCTGCATCTGAAGAACGGGCTCTTCCACCTTACGAGGACGACCCGGGATGTTATAAACGATACTCAGCCCTGCCTGAGGGAATACGAGGACTTTCTTCTCAGTACCTATCTTCGTGCCGCAATGACCGCACTTGTAATTGTCGTACTTGGTATATCCTACAACAGCACCTATCCAAGGTTCGAAATTCCAATGACGACCTAAAGGCCAAGAATAACCGTAGAAAGCACCAAGCCCGAAGAAGTCGCCTTGATAACGCTGTTCCTTGTCCAACTGATACAAATTGAATGGCAGCCTAATGCCCGAGATGTTATAGTGAACATAGACAGGATTAATGCCAAAGAAATGATGTACATTCACCGAATCGGTCCAATAGCGAAGATCGGGCGACAGCAACAAGTGCTTGTATTTACGGACTGTCTCATCGTCGGTAGGCCAAGGACGATAGCCAGCCGTCAGACCTAACGACCAGTGTGGCGACAAACGGACACCCAGACGAAGGTTGGGCGTCAACGTGGCATCATAGAGCAGATTGTTGCTGAGCGTCACCTGTTGGGCTGACACGGGATTCGTAATGAACAGAAGCAATACGAATAGTGATTTGAAATAATTTAGTTTCAATTTCATACTTTTGCTAGCAATCAAAGTGACTTAATTGTCAACTTATTCTGCAAAAGTATAAAAAATCGTTAATACGTATATAATAATTACGCGCGATTATTTATCAAAATGTCCTTTAACATTTTCATTTTGTCCAAAATATTACCATTTTATTCAAATAATTATCATTTGGTCTTATTTAGGGGGGGGGTAATTTTTCTAAGGATTTGCGGTATTCCGAAGGAGTAAGGTCGTAGCTGTCACGGAAGTTTCGGATAAACGTAGTAGGGCTCTTCATACCACAAGCCTCGGCAATGGCAGCCAGGGTATATTCAGGGTGTTCCTTCATCAGTTGTACGGCATATTCCATGCGCTTACCATTCAAATAGCCCGTGACGTTCGTGCCCGTATAGCGCTGGATTATCGAGGGGAGGTTATTCTTGTCAACACCCATGAAACGCATAAGTTCATCGCGTCCGAAATTGGGATTACGGAAGAGCTCTTCCTTCATAATCTGGTGGTCCACCGCCTCGAAACGAAGCTTGTCAGGATCAGACTCCTCCTCTTTTTGTTCGGTTTCATCGGCATTCTTTTCTTTCATTTGCTGCTTCAACATATGGTCGCGATAGTACATCAACTTATGAATGGTTTGTGTCATTGCCTTGTTTCGACGATGCTGTAAACGGTCGTGAATGATTAAGCCTCCACCAATAAGCAATAAGAAAACAACTCCCGCTATCAAAATAACAATAAACATGTTATGTCGAGAGAGCTCATGTTCCTGCATCACGGCTTCTCGGACGGTAGAAAGGAGTGCTTGCGAGTATTGTTTGCCCAAAGTATCGTTTATCAATTCGGATTCCTTATAGGATTTGGCAGCCTCCTGGTATCTTTCCAATCCCATCAATGCCTCAGCCTCATCCCTGAGAATCATATGCATCAGCAGACCGCAGGTGTCACCATCCTCGCGCATCTTCTTCTTGGCATATTGAGCAACATCTAATATCTCTTGCCACATCTGGTGCTGACGGAGATAGGGAATTAAATCGGGCTGCACGATGACATCAGAAACACCTAATCGTTGACTGGCAGCATAACATGAATCTGCTTCGGCCGCACGTCCTTCAGCGGTCAACAGATTCGTGCGAATGGCATAAGCACGGTAAAGAGCGCGCTGTCTGTCCTGTTCTGACGATTGAATCTGGCGAGCAACCTCTTCCTCCAGTTCCGACATTTGCAAGGCATCTGCATAAAGACCATCACGAGTAAACATACGGGCCAAAGCACCATAGAAAAGAGCCAGTTCCTTTTCCTTCTGTGGACAATGGCTTTTTTTCAGCAGTTCCAGTGATTTCAGGCAAAGGGCATAGCCTGCATCTTTACTGCCCTGATAATGCATGTGCTTACCCTTCATAAAATCGGACATGGCAACATAGGCATCCTTGTGGTTTGCCTTCGCCAAATCGCGCAACTTGATATTAGCCTGAACGAGCAATTTGCCGTTGCCGGAGATGTCGTAACAATCGGTCAGATTCTTGAGCAGTCGTAACTGGATATTCACACTATCCTTGATGGCTGGGTCCTCATACGCTTTCTCATAGCAGGAAAGGGCATGGCGGAACATACGGGCATGACCGTAGCGGTCGCCCTCAGAAAGGTTCTGCTTCCATCCGGGCTGCGATTGTTGGGAGGAAGCCAACGCAGTGGCACCCAGCAACAATACCATTAATCCTATGTATATGCGTTTTCCTATCATGATTATCACAAATGCGATGACAAAGATAAGACAAAATAGGAAGAAACGAATGGGGCGTTAAGACTTTTTAAAATTAATTTGAAAAATTAGAAATTAGGAATCAGGTATCTGAACACCATTTTTGGAAAGGACAGAGACGCAGTTGACTATTGTAATAACGGCGGTCGCCCGTCACCTCTTTCCCGATGAAATGGGGCTTTTTGAATGGTTCATCCTCGTAGGCAAGCTCTACTTCCGCTACTACCAAGCCTTCGTTGGCACCATGAAATTCGTCGACCTCAAAGGTATGATTTCCGGACTTTACCAACCAACGGGTCTTGTCGATGATGCCTGGCTCGCAGAAATGCAGCATCTGCCGTGCATCCTCCAAGGGAATCTCACGTTCGAACTCATAGCGAGACAGTCCGTTATTTTCACTAGGTCCTTTAATAGTAAGGTACGCGCGATTATCCTTGATACGCACACGCACCGTTCGGCCACGTTCGCTACAGATATAACCCTGGGCGATGTGACTACTGGCATACGACAACTGCTTGTAAGAGTCGTCGAGGACAAGGAATTTGCGTTCAATTTCGAGCATACGTTTAATTAAATGAGAAATTAGAAATGAGAAATGAGAAATGCAAATGAGAAATGATTAAATGATATTCGCAAAAAATGAGAAATGAGGAATGAGGAATGAGAAATGGAAATGAGGAATGATTAAATGATATTCGCTAAGCATTATTGCTTGGGTGGAACTCATTTCTCATTTGTCATTTAGGGCCAAAGGCCCGTCATTTCTCATTTCTTAGACCTAAAGGTACTAAGCGACTTCGTCGGTTACTCACTTATCATTTCTCATTTGGCGCGAAGCGCCATCACGCCATCATCGAGAAGGTCCAGATGAGATAGATAATGGCGAGGACGATGAGGCCGCCAAAGATCCATGCTACTACTTTCTTACCTTTCTCTTCCTGTTTCTTCTCCCAAGCTTCTTTCTTGGCATTTACTTTCTTGTTCATAGTAATTTTTTTTAATTAGAAATTAGGAATTAGGAATTAGAAATTATGATTACCTAAATCCAAGATTCTTCATTTCCAACATGTTAATATTAAAATTATTTTTTCTCATTTATATATGCAGTAAAACTAATCATAATTCCTAATTCTTCGACCTGAGGGTGCAAAGCGACCAAAGGTCGAGTCTAATATCTAATTTGGAATTTCATTCGTCATCAGACGAAGGGAATTCCATGAGGTATGCCTTGATGAAACCGTCGATTTTTCCGTCCATCACACCATCGACATCAGAGGTCTGGTAGTTGGTGCGGTGGTCTTTGACACGACGGTCGTCGAAGACATAGGAACGAATCTGACTGCCCCACTCTATCTTCTTCTTGCCAGCCTCAATCTTGGCCTGAGCCTCCAGGCGCTTCTGCATGGCACGATCGTAGAGTTGGGAGCGGAGCAGGGCCATGGCGCGCTCCTTGTTCTTGGGCTGGTCGCGCGTCTCGGTATTCTCGATGAGGATTTCCTCTTCCTCGCCCGTATCGGGGTCGGTGTACCAATAGCGCAGACGGACACCCGACTCCACCTTGTTCACGTTCTGACCACCGGCACCGCTCGAACGGAACGTGTCCCACGACAGTTTGGCGGGATCTACATACACCTCGATGGTGTCATCAACCAGTGGAGAGACGAAGACAGAGGCGAAACTGGTCATGCGCTTACCCTGTGCATTATAAGGACTGACGCGCACCAGACGGTGAACGCCATTCTCACTCTTCAGGTAGCCATAGGCAAACTCGCCACCCTCAATCTGCATCGTCACACTCTTGATGCCTGCCTCGTCACCGTCCTGCAGGTTGGCAATGGAGACCTTATAGTCGTGCGCCTCCGCCCAGCGCTGGTACATACGCATCAGCATCTGAGCCCAGTCCTGGGCCTCAGTACCACCGGCACCGGAGTTAATCTTGAGCACAGCATCCATGGGGTCCTCCTTCTGGCGAAGCATGTTCTTGAGTTCTAGAGATTCTAGAAGTTCTAGACAAACTAGATAATTATGGTCCACTTCCTCTTCAGTGACCATCTCCTCCTTATAGAAGTCGAAAGCCAACTGGAGTTCATCGGCAGCAGTACGCCCCGCCTGATAGCCGTCGAGCCACTTCTTGATGCCCTTCACCTTCTTCATCTGCTCCTCGGCACGCTTCTGGTCTTCCCAGAAATCAGGAGCCTGGGTACGAAGATCCTCCTCCTCGTACTCCATCTTCTTTTCGTCTATCTTCAAGTACTTGTACAGCGCGTCAGCGCGGTCAAGGACGTCTTTTAGTTGGTCGGATGTTATCATATCTTTTAAATGAGAAATTAAGGTGCTACGCACCAAATGAGAAATGAAAGGAATGAAAGAAATGAGAAATGCAAATGTATAAATGAAAAAATGACACCGAAGCACAGCTCATTTCCTTCTTTTCTTTCATTGGACCAAAGGTCCGCCATTTCTTTCATTTCTTTCATTTCTTCAAGTTTTCCCTTGTTGTTCGTGTTATCGTTGTTAATATATTAATTATCTCTTCGTTATCATTTACTATAGACTTAAATTCACTTTCACTCAGCGAGCCAAAAGCATAGAGACGTTTCAACCAATATCGTGTTTCATTTGCCTCCTTGAGAGCAATGGTCATCTTTGTTAGGAAGTCGGCTTTAGACTGGGCGAACTGACTTTCTGATACATTTGCTCCAACACTGGTTCCGCTGCGGACAATTTGCTTGAGCATATCCTTATCACCCTGTCTCTTCTCTGAGAGATATCTATACATCTTCGTAATTCTATCCGCAAAATGCTCTGTCTTAGAAATGATTATATTTTGTCGAGGCTGATCCATTCCTTCATTTCTTCATTTACATTTCTTTCATTTCTTTCATTGGACCGAAGGGCCGCCATTTCTTTCATTTGGAACTAATCGAGATACATTTTCTCGATTTGTTCCTTATAGTTTTCATTGAGAACGCGGCGGCGGATCTTGAGCGTGTTCGTGAGTTCTCCCTTCTCCATAGACAGGTGGTGCGGCAGGAGGGTGAAGCGCTTGACTTGCTCGTAGTGGGCGAGTTGCTGCTGGAGGGTGTCAATGCGCTCCTTCATCATTTGGATGATGCGGGGGTCGGCACAGAGCTGTTCACGGTTCTCGAAGGGGATGTTATGTTCGCGGGCATACTCCTCGAGGAGGGTATAGACGGGGATGATGAGGGCTGAGACGAATTTACGTTGGTCTGCAATGACAGCAATCTGGTCGATGAACTTATCGACCAACAGCTTCGATTCTATCATCTGCGGTGCGATATACTTACCATTGGAGGTCTTGAAGAGGTCTTTGATGCGCTCCTTCAGGAAGAGCTCACCGTCTTTCAGGTAGCCTGCATCACCAGTCTTGAAATAGCCGTCAGCGGTGAAAGCGGCCTTGGTGAGGTCCTCACGGTTGTAATAGCCACAGGTGATAGTCGGACCCTTCAGGAGCACCTCGTCGTTCTCACCGATACGGATGCTGATGCCTTCGATGGGAATACCGACGCCACCTACCGTCCAGGGCTTGCCCAGGTGGTTACAGCTGACGGTCGCCAGAGACTCTGTGAGACCATAGCCTACAATCATATTGATACCGATGGAATGGACGAATTCTTCGACATGAGCAGAGACTGCAGCTCCTGCGGTGGGGAAGAAATGGGCGTTTTCGAGACCGAGTTCCTTACGAACCAGAGAGAAGACGGTACGGTTGAGCACCTCATATTCCAGATGGAGTGCCATAGGAGGGGTCTTGCCAAGGCTCAGGTATTCGATGTTATGCTTACGACCCACGTTCAGCGCGTGATAGAACAGCTTACGCTGTACCGCACTGGAGTGTTCTATCTTATCCATGACGCCCATATAGACCTTCTCCCAGAAACGGGGAACGGCACACATACAGGTGGGATGCGTCTCACGCATGGACTGCTGCACCTCCTGAGGATGGGTGTTGACAATCATGGTGGCACCCTCTGTCAGCGACAGGATGGCCCATCCACGCTCAAAGATATGGGTATAGGGCAGGAAGTTCATGACACGGTCCTTCTCACCAACAGGCACGCACTTGTCATTAGCCTCAAAGGCTGCATGGAATTGTCCATGCGTCAGGATGACGCCCTTGGAATCGCCCGTAGTACCACTGGTATAGAGGATGTTGGCGATATCGTCGTAAGAGGCCTCCTGCTGTAACTTCTCCACCTCGGTCTGACGGGGCAGGTTCTCGCCCAGCTTCAGGAAATCGGAGAAATAGATAGCGTTAGGATCGTGCGTGGAGATATGTACCATCGGGTCGTAAACGATGATACGCTCCAGTGTGGGACAGAGCGAGAAGGCACGACGTGCCTTGTCGTACTGTTCTTGCTCGCCTACGAAGAGGAAGCGCACCTTGGCATCGTTCACCATAAACTGTATCTGCTGCTCGGAAGAGGTGGCATAGAACGGGATGGTTACCGCACGGATGCCCCACGCGCCAAAGTCGCATTCGATATACTGCACGGAGTTATTGGAGAAGATACCAATGTTCTCCTGTGGTTTCACACCCAAGTTCAACAACGCGTTAGACACCTGTTTGACAACCGCTGACACCTGATTCCAAGACAATGACTTCCACTCCTTACCGCCAAAGTCCTGATAGATCAGCATTTCACGGTCACCATACTTCTTTGCTTGTTCGTGCACCAGCACTGACATGTGGCAATTTGTCTGCATAACTTCTCGTCTTTATTATTAATTAGGTGCAAAGGTAATAATAAAAATGAGAAATGAGAAATGAGAAATGAGAAATTTAAATGAAAAATGAAGAAATGATACAAGAAGACTACAAATAATGAGAAATTTTTCCTATCTTTGCAACAAAAATGATGGATATAAAGCAATATACGAATGATGCCGTGGAGTTGTTGATGGAGCTCATCAAGACACCATCGGTAAGCCGCGAAGAAGCGCAGGCTGCTGACATTTTGTGCGATTTCATCGGGAAATGGGGGATGCCCTTCCAGCGTATTGGGAACAATGTGCTAATACAGGAAGAGATAGACCCCAAGAAGCCCACCTTGTTGCTGAACGCTCACATTGACACGGTGAAGCCTGTGGCTACGTGGACGCGCGACCCATTTACCCCGACCATAGAAGGCGACCGCCTGTACGGGCTGGGAGCCAACGACTGCGGCGGCGGGCTGGTGAGTCTGCTGCAAGTGTATAGGATACTGCGAAGCAAAACCTCGCAACACGGGACAGGCGGTGCAGAGCAACATGGGACAGGCGATGGAATGCCCTATAACCTGGTGTATCTGGCTTCGTGCGAGGAGGAGGTGAGTGGAGCAAATGGCTTTGCGCTGGCATTGCCACACCTGCCCAAGATTGACGTTGCCATCGTGGGGGAGCCAACGGGTATGCAACCAGCTATTGCAGAGAAGGGACTGATGGTGATAGACGGTGTGGCTCGTGGAAAGAGCGGACATGCTGCCCGCAACGAGGGCGTGAACGCTATCTATGAGGCGTTGGACGACCTGGTGTGGTTGCGCGACTACCGCTTTAAAAAAGAGAGTCCACTGTTGGGAGCCACCAAGATGACGGTAACGGTCATCAACAGCGGTACCCAGCATAATGTGGTGCCGGACGAATGCCATTTCGTCATTGACGTGCGCACCAACGAATACTACCAGAACGAATACCTGTTCGCCTTCCTTCAGAAGCACATGAAGAAATGTAAGCTGACGGCTCGCTCCTTCCGTCTATCGTCGTCGCATATCCCCATAGGCAACCCGTTGGTACAGAAAAGCATCCAGATGGGTATGGTACCCTTTGGGTCACCCACGCTGAGCGACCAGGCGTTGATGCCATTTAACTCGATGAAACTGGGGCCAGGAGAAAGCAGTCGGAGCCATAGTGCGGACGAATTTATTTGCATAAGTGAAATAGAGAAGGCGATAGAGACCTATGTGGACTTAATTAGAAATTAGAAATTAGAAATTAGGAATTATGATTACTTTCGGGGGTGAATATACATGCCGTAGTGTGCAAGATTACTGCACTTAGACATATCATAATTTCTAATTCTTCGACCTGAAGGTGCAAAGCGACCAAAGGTCGAGTCTAATTCCTAATTCCTAATTTGGCGCGCAGCGCCTTTATCTTCCCAGCCAACTCTCGGGATTAAGTTTCGCGGTTTCCTTACGTAACTGGAACTGGAGGATGTTATCTTGTCCGATGCGGCCCAGCGGCTGGCGGGTAGTGACCTTCTGACCACGACGAACGTTGACGCTGGCGAGGTTGCAATAGACGGAGATATAGCTGCCGTGACGCACCATGACGACGACGGAACCACCGAAGCTGAACACGGCACTGACCTCGCCATCGTAGATGCTGCGGGCCTGTGCTCCCGGTTCTGCCTTGATATTGATACCCTTATTGTCGAGCGTCACGTTACGCAGACCTTCCACGTTATACTGTCCGAAGTGGCTGACAATGCGATAGCCGCCTGTTACAGGGATGGGCAGACGCCCGCGGTTGCTCTCGAAACTACCGCTGATACGCAGGTCCTCCGCAGGTGTCAGGAGTGATTCCTCGACTTTACGAGCAGCTTCCTCCTCCTTTCGGGCATTCTCCTCTTCCTTGGCATGCTCCATCGCACGGCGACGAGCCGCCTCACGAGCCTCCTTAGTCTTAGCGGCGAGGGCTTCCTCCTCCGCCTTCTTACGAGCCTCCTCCGCTCTCTTGCGAGCCTGTTCAGCAGCACGCTTACGGGCTGCTTCCGCCTCTGCACGCCGTTTGGCTTCAGCAGCAGCACGTGCCTTCTGGCGAGCGACCTCTTCAGCAATCAAACGGTCAATCTGTGCATTCAATGCCGCATCCTTCTTTTTCTGCTGGGCAATGATGCCCTGTATGGAGCGCTGCTCTTTCTGGAGACTCTTCACAACCCCCTCCTGCTCAGCCTGTTTGCCCTCCAGTTCCTTACGCTCCTGTTCACCACGAGCCAACAGCTGGGTCTTCTGCCGCTTGGCAACGCTAATCTCTTGGAATTTGGCATTCACTGCCTCCTGCTGCGTCTTGACTTCATCGCCCTGGACATGCTGATAGGCAGCATATTCACGCATGAAACGCAGGCGTCGGAACATCTGTGTCAGGTTGTCGGCACTGAAGATGAACATCAGCTGACTCTGGTTATCCTTGTTACGATGCAGGTAACGCATCGACTTCACATAACGCTCCTTGCACTTATTCAACTCCGCCTGGAGGTCGTCCAGCTGTTGACAGAGGTGTTCTATTTCCGCATCGAGCGTGGTGATATTCTGACGGATAGTGTCGATGGAACGGCGTTTTCCTTCTATCTCCGTATTGATTATCATCAGGTTCTGCAAACGCTTCTTCACATTCTGCTGGTTGGACTGCAAGCGCTTCTCCTGTTCCTTGATTTGCTGTTGAATCTTCTGACGCTGGTTCTGCAAGGCCTGCACGCTGGCAGGCTGCTTAGCAGCAGGCGCAGTCGTCTTCTTCTTACGAGTGGTCTTTTTACTTTGCACAGCAGTCTTCCTCGTTGTAGCAGAGCGTTTCGAACGAGTCTGTGCCTGTGGAGCCAGCGTAAAGGCCAGCAATAAAAGTATGATACCTATCCGCTTCATCCTAATCTATTAGAGTGCCATAAAGCGACGCAGAATCTCGTCAACCTCAACCTGGCGATATTTTCCAGACAATGTAGTACGTGTCTCCCAGTTGTCCTCATTACCCAGATAGTTCAGCATCATTTCGAATTTGATTTCCTTCTGAGGCGTAGAGAACGACACCTTATGCGTCATGGGGAAGCGTTTGGAGTCGTGTTTCTTGAAATCTGTATAGTCCCAGTTCAACTGGTAGTTACCACGATATCTGTCGTTATACAGGATGTTTGCCATTTTCACCTGTGCAATAAGATGGTCAGTCATCCAGCGATAGGACAGCTTGCCATCCTCCAACGCCACGATGACATCATCATCAGCGCCCTGCTCGGTCTTGTAACTTTTCAGGTTGCTGTCCGTCAGATGCGACTTTCCAGGCTGGAAGAGCTCGTTCCAGAACAATGCCTGGATTACATAGAAGTCGATATTGCTGTTGCGCATGAAGTCGAGGTGTGAATAGGGCACCTTCAAATACTGCTTGTTGATACGGTCGATGATCAGCACATAGTCGGGAGTGAACTCCAGACGACCTGCCTCCACGAAGCCAAAGGCCATCAGCTGCAAGCGAATCACATCGTCACGTTTCATCTTCAGGTTACCTGTCAAAGTCATATTCTGACTGCCCACCTCCACGGAGAACTTAATCTTCGACGTGATGAAACGGGCATGTTGCGCGTTATCGTTCACCTGCAACAGGAAGGCCTGTCGCTGGATAGAGTCTGACAGGACACTCTTCCCAGGAGCCTCTGCCTTAGCCCCCTCAGCAGGTGCTGCAGTATTTCCATTGACTGTCTTTGATGCGGCCCGTTCGCTTTTGGGGATGACGGTTCCCTTACGGCCCAGCCCCTTCATCGAGCTACACGATGTTGCAAAGACCAGCACTGCCATGCAGGCGGTCACTGTCAAGAAACGTAATGTCTTCATTCTTTCAGATATTTCTTTAGTTTTATTTTCCTTATCAATACTTGTCGCCTCAGACCTTTGATCTCCTGGTCATCAGAAGCAACGGCACGAGCCAGTGACTTCTCCCACAAAGATACCGCCTTTTCTATGTCGCCAACATGATAGTAGATGTCGCCGGCATGCTCCAAGAGTACTGCTGACGAGTCGGAGTCGTTCTGCAGGGTCTGGTCGATATAGATGCGAGCCTCGCTATAGCGCTTCTGCATGAAGAGTATCCAGGCATAGGTGTCCAGGTAGGTGGCATTCTTCGGTTCCGCCTTGATGGTACGGTAGGACATCTGCTCCGCCTTGTCCAACTGCATCCCTTTGATGCTGAGGTAATAGGCGTAGTTGTTCAGGCACCCGATGTTATCATCTTTCCATTGCAGACAAGAGTCATAGGCTGCAAAGGCCTCACGGTCCATGCCCTTCTGATGCATGATGTCACCCATTACCGCGTAGAAGTCAGAGACAATGGCTGGGTCGCTCTGTTGCGTGATAACCCCTATGCCATTCTGGAAGGCATCCAGCGCTTCGTCCAACTGACTCTTCTGGTAGTAGGCGATGCCCTGATAGTAATAAAATGCCATTTCATCGGGATTATACTGGCGAGCCTCTCTGCATAATGCGATGACGCGGTCGCGGTTCTCCGCCTGCCAGGCATAGCTGACCAGCTGTAAGCGGGCCGCCGCATTATCAGGTGCTACCTGCAGGGCTTGTTCCAATACCCGCCCTATGCTGTCCGTGGGCATCTTCTTCAGATTCATATAGGTGGCACAGAAGAGGGCCAGGTTGGCATCGCTCTGCGGAAGTTCTAACATCTGGTGGAAGAGTTGCAGCACACGGGTGGAGTCGCCCCCTGCCCGCTCGCTATCACCTATCACCTGACGCATCAGCGTGACACGGTCTTCGGTAGAGGCGTGCTTGTTCAGTAAGATATGCTCTATCAGTTGGTTGGCAGCCAGGGTGTCATGTTGCTCATTATAGTGAGCCAGCATCGCCATCTGGGCATTGCGGTTGTCAGGATCATCCTTTAATATCTCATGATAGATAGCCAGCGCCTTTTTCTGTTGTCCGTTGACATAAAGCGTGTTAGCATACAGACAGCGATAGTTGTTGTCATGCGGATACTGGTCTGCCAACTGCTTCATCTCGCTGATGGCTGCCTTCTTGTCACCTTTCTGCGTGAAAAGGCTGCTCTTGGCAAAGGAAAGGCGCTCCGTCTTCCCTTCTATCGTTTCAAGTCTGTTCAATGTCCGAATGGCATTATCATAGTCTTGCTGCTGCTCATACAACTGCACCAGCATGCCTAATACCTCGTCGCGCTCACGACTCTTGTCATACAGGCGTTCCAGCATATCGATGCCTTCCGAGTATTGACGGCGCGAGATATAAATATTGGCCAACGTTTCGAGATAGGTGGTGTTATCGGGCTCCAGGTCCAGTGCTTTCTTCATCAGTCCGAGCATCCTGTCTTTCTGATTCAGTGCACCATAGTATTGGGCGAGAAAATAGTAAGCCTCCGAACGGGTGGAATCTATCTCCACGCAATGGCGCAGCAGGTCGAAAGCCGCATCGCTGTTTCCTTTCTCTCTTTGCACGATGGCTTCGAGAAAGAAATTATCGTAGCGCTGTTGCACATTCTGTGCTGTGCAAATGAGAAATGAGGAATGAGGAATGAGAAATGTAAAAATGAAAAATGCTCTCATTCTCGCACTCGTACTAAATACCTTCAATCTTTTCATTCCTAATTTCTCATTTAGGGCAAAGCCCGTCATTTCTCATTTCTCATTCCTCATTTCTCATTTCACGCCTGTGTGTCCATAGCCACCTTCGCCGCGTTCCGTCTGGTCCAACTCTTCCACCACCACCAGGTCACCCTGTTCGTGGCGGGCGATGACCATCTGGGCAATGCGCTCACCGTCGTTGATGACGAAGTCTTCCTGCGACAGATTGATGAGCACCACACCTATCTCACCACGATAGTCAGCATCGATGGTGCCTGGTGTGTTAAGCACCGTAAGACCATGCTTCAGGGCGAGTCCGCTGCGAGGGCGAACCTGTGCCTCGTAGCCCTCAGGGAGGGCGATATGCAGACCTGTCGGAATCAGTCTGCGCTCCATGGGATGCAGGGTGACAGGCTCACTCAGATTAGCTCTCAGGTCCATACCGGCACTCTGAGGAGTAGCGTATGCAGGCAACTGTTGGTGCCCGCGATTGACAACCTTAATCTTTATCATTTCGAAATCGTTCTATATAAAATTCTATTAAATAATGTGCAAAGGTAGTGATTTCCTCTCAAACAACCATCATTTTCGCTCGAATTTGTATCTTTTTATCATTTCGGGGGATATTTGGCAGAAAAACAAGAAGGTCATTTGGCTGTGTCATTTTTTATTCGTAATTTCGCACCCGATATGAAATGGACACAACTGATATCAAACAAACGACTGGGACAGGAGCACCGTCATACGGAGCGCCACGATGACCGCACCGAGTTTAAGCGTGACTATGACCGACTGATTTTCTCAGCACCCTTCCGTCGTCTGCAGAACAAGACACAGGTGTTCCCCCTGCCAGGAAGCATCTTTGTACACAACAGACTGACCCACTCGTTGGAAGTGGCCAGTGTAGGCATGTCGCTAGGCAACGACGTGGCACAGCGCATCATTCAGGAGAAGCGTCCCGAACTGCGAGGTACGTTGTTCGAACAGATTGGACAGATAGTGTCCACTGCCTGTCTTGCCCATGATTTAGGCAATCCCCCGTTTGGTCATTCTGGCGAAAAGGCCATCCAGACATTCTTTACGGAAGGAGCTGGCAATGCCTTGAAATCGAAGGTATCATCGGAGTTTTGGGATGACATCACCCACTTTGAGGGTAATGCCAACGCCTTCCGACTGCTGACCCACCAGTTTAAAGGTCGTCGTGTAGGAGGCTTCGTGATGACCTACTCGACGCTCGCTAGCATTGTGAAATACCCTTATGCCTCATCAGCAGCCAGCAAGAAAGGGAAGTTCGGTTTCTTCCAGTCGGAACAGGAATATTACCAGCGCATTGCCGATGAAATGGGGATTATTTGCAAGTCTGCTCCTGGTGAGCCCTTACGTTATGCCCGTCATCCGCTAGTTTATCTGGTGGAAGCCGCAGATGATATCTGTTATGAAATTATGGACCTTGAAGATGCCCACAAGCTGAAAATACTCACCTATGACGAAACGGAACGTCTGTTGTTGGAATTCTTCGACCCAGAGAACCAGAAAAAAATCCTGAAGCGAATCGTTGACGAGGGATTGCAAGACCCCAATGAAAAGGTGGTATATATGCGCGCCTGCATTATCGGGAAGTTAGAAAACGAATGTGTGAACACCTTCGTAGAAAATGAAGAAGCGATACTGAACGGCACCTTTGAGGGCTCGTTGATACAGCATATCAATGAACTCCAGCGTAATGCCTACCAACAATGTGCGAAACTCTCTGTAGAGCGGATATATCGCAGTCGCCCTGTTCTGGACGTAGAGCTCTCCGGTTACAAGATTATGGCAACGCTGATGGAACAGATGACGGAAGCAGTGATGCACCCTGAGCGGTATTATTCCCAGCAACTCATAGAACGTGTCAGTTCCCAGTATGACATCAACAGTAATGACCTGGAGACACGCATCATGGCTGTCATCGACTATATTGCCGGTATGACAGACATCTATGCACTGGACGTCTATCAGAAGATAAACGGTATCTCGCTACCGATCGTGTAGTATTATTTCCATTCCACCGACAAGCTGTGTAGCATGGTGGTGCTTTCACCACACGAACCAGTATGCTGAATGTGAACGCCCCCAAAAGCGTTGGGTTCTACTTGTGCCCTAAGTTTCACCTCATGAGGGAGTACAGAATCAGCAGGCCGAGGTGTCTTGGTAGAAACATAAGCAGACAGCTGATTGCCGTTGAAATCAAGCGAAATAGTACATCCCGTGCGATAACAGGTAGAAGAAACAGCCTCTGAGATCGGAGTTACCACACCAGCATGATATCGCACCAGCAGGAAGTCAACCGCTTTGGCATGCTTGGTAGTGCGAATGATTCGCAAGCCATAGCCTGTAAGTGTCTGGGTATCGAACTTCAGGCAGACATCCATATACTGACCCGTAGCAGAACCAAATCCCTGACCTGCCGTTTTGGTGGGATCCACCTGCAACGTCAAAGACATATCCCCATAAGAATGTGAAGAAGCCTTATCAGAGCGAGGAACCGGCGTGTACATCAGACGGGCTCCCCGTTGTGCCTGCAACAATCCTTTACCAACGGCACCATTGAATCCCTCACCATATTCCCACATTGGTTTCTGAACATCAAATGCCCAGGGGAATGCAGCGGTATCCTGAGGCTTATACCCATCAACCGTCCAATAGCCTGGCAGAACTTGGGGTTGCCATTCGCAGGGGAAGTCGTGGAAGTCGGTGAAAAGGCTTGAGATTCTAGAGGGACTAGATGGACTAGAGATTCTAGAGGGACTAGATGGGCTAGAGATTCTAGAGGGACTAGATGGACTAGAGATTCTAGAGGGACTAGATGGGCTAGAGATTCTAGAGGGACTAGATGGACTAGAGATTCTAGAGGGACTAGATGGGCTAGATATTCTAGAGGA
>ODAI013368308.1_pt1 | contig 36854 bp, 35 predicted proteins | sample 1539321 | NCBI WGS metagenome assembly ODAI01 (sample SAMN02144231, study PRJEB22623) | gut metagenome | biome: sheep rumen | host: Ovis aries | place: New Zealand
ATTCAATTTTGCCACCAGGAATATCCCACAATTCTGCGAATACATCTTCTTCGCAACTGCGTTTCAAAACTAAAATTTTGCCATCTTTTTGTATAATTGCTTTCAGTGCAACCTTAAATTCCGCCATTTTGCTCTCCTGTGGGTTGTTCGTATTGATATTAGCGCACAAATTCACAAAATCAAGATGTTTATAGTAGTGAGGAAGGTTGCCTCTTTGGCCGTATATTTATATTCTTTTAAATGAATAAAAATTATTGATTATGCGCAAAAAGACAATAAGATAAATGTGATGGCTAATAAAAGAGGTTTTTTATGATACATGGTCGCAAACTCGCTGAAAATATAATACGTCCGCGTCAAGATTACGATACAAGGTTGGATAAAATTCGTTTAGGTATGAATGAACTTTATCCATCCATGCCAGAGGATTTGTTTAGAGAAATTATTTCTGGATATACTATTGAAGAAGCAAGCGCATATCCAGAAATGAAATCCGTGTATGAATCTTTATCAAAATATATCGGACAACCAACAGGTCGCATTTTGTTGGCAAGTGGTGCCGATATTGCTATCAAAACAGTATTAGAATCAATTTGTAATCAGGGATGCAATTTACTGACATGTTATCCTACGTATGTCATGTATAAAGTCTATTCAAAAATGTTAAACTGCAAATTACGAGGAATACAACCAGATGCAAACGGGAAATATAAAATACAAAATTTGATAGAAGAAGCAAAGAAAGATACAGATGTTGTAATATTGGCCAATCCAAATGGGATCTCTGGCTTTTATTTTACATTAGATGAAATAAAATCATTACTTTTAGCATTGCCAGATGTGCCTGTAATATTAGATGAAGCGTATGCAGATTTTGCTGGTTTAGATGCGTCTTGTTTGCTAGAAAATTTTGATAATTTGATCATAATACGAAGTTTTTCGAAAAATATCGGTTTTGCAGGATTACAAATAGGTTATGTGCTGGCACAAGAACAAGTTATTGCATTTATAGAGAAATTTAAGCCAACAATAGAACTGAATTCGCTTGCTGCAAGAGCAATAAAGGTCATGTGTTCAAAACCTGGTTTGTTAAAGCGATTGGTCCAAGATACAGTACGTACAAGACATTTTTTTGCATCGGAATTAAAAAAACTGGGATATAAAGTGATAGAAAATGGTGGAAACTTTGTTTTGGTAAATTTCGAGTCAAGATCGGAAGATATTAAGAAAAAACTTGAAAATAATAATATAGAATTTAAAACAATGTCAGCACCGTTTGATGGGTACATTCGGTTGGCAATAGCGAACAAAAAGATCATGGATTTTGTGTTAAAGGCTATATGTGATGTATAAAAATATTGTTGACATTTTATAATTTTGTGCTAGTTTTTATGTAAAACAGGATTTGTCTGTGGATAATAGTAATAGTGCTATAAATAAGTTTTTAATTGAACATCCGGATTTATTAACTTTAAATCCAGAAGGGATGCCATCGCTCGGAAAACCTTTGTCGCGTAAAGATTTTTCAATTGATTTGTTGCCATTAAAAACAATGTTTGATTTTTATGGCGATTCTAAGCGTTTTATAACAGATGATTTACCTTTGCCACCCACGGAAAAAATACGATTGGGTGGTGGCAGCCCAGGAAATTTTCCGATTTTTCCTGGAATCACCAGGGCAATAATGAATAAGTTCAATACTTGTAAATTAAACGAATACCCAATGGCCGCAGGGGACGAAACAGCACGAAATGATGTGGCAGAATATATGAATTCCGTTGGATTCCCAGAACTAAATAATTCAAATATTATCTTTACTGGTGGTTCAACCCAAGGTTTTGAATTTGTTTTAAAGTTGATTCTATCAAATGGAGATGACGTTATCATACCTGCGCCGAACTATGGATTGTTTTCTTTTATTCCAGAACGAATAGGCGCAAATGTAAAATTTATACCATTATCTTCGGATGATGACTGGATGATAAATCCTGATAAATTGGCAAAAATCTTAGATGAGAACCGTAACGTGAAAGTATTTATAAATACAAACCCACATAATCCAATGGGTAAAGTTATGGGTAAAAAAGATATTGGTTTGTTAAAAAAAATACACGATGTGTGTTCACAAAGGGGTGTTTTCATTATAGACGATTTAACATATAGAGATTTGTGTTTTGATCAGAATAATATGGCGGTTCCTATCGGGACATTGCCAGGGGCTTTCTCAAATACGATATCGTTATTTAGTCTGTCAAAAAGTTATCATGCTGCTGCGTTGAGAGCCGGTGCAATTGTTGCAGATGCTCGCATTATTGCAGGTATAAGGAATCATGTGTTTCAAACAATAGATTCGATTCCTGTAATTACATGTGCCGCAGTTGCTGGTGCTTTTAACAATACACAAACCAGACACCAAGAATATAAAGAGTATTTTTCAGGTGTCCTTGGGGAATATAAATACAGATATTACTTAATGAAATCTATTCTGGACGGTATTGATTCTATCCAAGATGATAAAATGAAAAATGATATTTTTCAAGACATCAAGAAATATGCAATAAAATTACCAAACGATTATGATGGGATAGATAATATAGATTTAATTAGCTCGGATTTACCAGATTCAGGATTTTTTGCGATGCTAGATTTTTCCAAGATGAAAGATAAATATTATTATTCCAGACAGATAGTTAATGATGAAGAATTATCAAGGTTCTTTTATTGTGATAATAATATAAAATTCTTAACAGGTAGTTCAATTGCATGGCCAGATAAAAACCAATTGGTTGGTCGTGTCACTTATGCTTTTGACAGATCTGATTTAATAAATTGTTTTTTGAAATTAAAAGAATCTGCCGCAAAAATTAAGGATTATCCGACAATATACAAAAGGACAAGATAGATGTATGCGGCAATTGTATCTTGTTTAAATTACTGTAATAAAATCTCTGAAGATGCGGCATTGGTTGAATGTCTTAGAAATATCGGTGTATCTGGAGAAGTTGTGCCTTGGGATGATGAGAATATTGATTGGAATAAATATGATATTGCCGTATTGCGCAGCGCATGGGGATACCATAAACAATATGATAAGTTCTTAAATTGGTTAGCTTTATTAGACAAAAGAGAACTACAATTGATAAATAATACAGATATTGTGCGCTGGAATACAAATAAAGAGGTTCAGTTTGCCACTCTTTCTCAATTAAAAGTTCCGATAATTCCTTATAGGATATCAGATTCTCCGGTTGATTTTGAAAGATTTTATCAGATTTTGAATACTAAAAGGCTGGTCTGTAAACCTATCGTTTCGGCGAGTGGTGATGATACGTATGTTGTGAACGCATCCGGTCAAAAAAACAATATACAAGCTAATACTATAAAAACAATTTTTAATGAACGTAAATTTATTGTCCAACCATTCGTTGAAAGCGTGTATAGTGGTGAATATGCTTTAGTTTTTCTTGATGGTGAATTTAGTCATGCAGTTATTAGATTTCCAGGTGTATTTACGGATAAAAAAACGGTCCGTTATATACCAAAAACAGATATTCCAAAAAATATCATGAATATGGCGTTTAATGTCGCAGAAAAAATTAGGTGTCATTTTGGTGAAAATCCTGTTTATGCAAGATATGATATGGTTAATGAAGGCATAATGGAAATAGAGTTGGCAGAACCTGATTTAATGACCAGAAATATTCCAGTTGATCAAAAACAATTGGTTTTAACAAAATTTGCCGATCTTATACTAAAAAGGTGGCAGCGATGAAATTTATAATTTCCATTGATGGACGTACTTGTTCTGGTAAAAGCACAACGATTAAATTGTTACAACAAAAATTGAAAGAAATATATGATATTGATGTTCCTTATTTCTCGTGCGGTCAATATTATAGAGAGAATTTACAAAATAAAATCCCAAACGAACAAGTGGATGATGAAATGATAAAATTTATGCGCTCGGTATACGAAAATAACGATGTCGCAATAATTGACGGTCGAAGTGTTTCTTTTGCTATCAAATCAGGGGATATATTATTATCGAACAAACCTTTGATATCAATTCTTTTTGATGTTGATAAAAATACCCAGTTATTACGTTTGATAGAAAGAGTTCAATCAAATCATCCTGAACCATTAAAGTACGCTATGGAACGAGACGCCAGTGACGAACAAAGGTGTTTTGCAAGATACAAAAGAAATATATTTGATAAACAATATTATGATTTGTATTTGAATACATCGTATGTATCAATAGAGGAATCTTTGAACACCATTATAGATGCGATAAAACAAAGGGGTAATATACGTAAAAAAACATTATTATATGCAGAAGAAACTGATACACCTATGGGCAAAAAGTTATTAACTCGAGACGATATAAATGTTATTTTCTTACGATTTGAACAACATTATCATTTTAGTGAACAATACAAAATAGATACTTATGCCCAACATATATTTACCGTTTCTGCATCCAGATCGTACGAGGAAGAAGTGCTCAGATTTCACAGTTGGACTTCGGAAATTGGCACAAATCCAGATTATTTCTATAATGGCTCGGAATTTTTACAAGAAAAAGCAAATGTCTTTGCTCGTAATTTAGGGTTACCTGCATTAAATGATAACCAAATTTTATGGACACGTGATAAATTAGAAATGAAAACAAAACTAAAATTATCAGGTATTGCAGTTACGGAGTTTAGTCCAATATACAGTAAAGATGATATTGCAAATTTTGCGGCATTGTACGGGTATCCAATCATTTTTAAACGTCGCAAAGGTCAATCCTGCATGGATACTTATAAATTGTCAAATAGGCACGATATAGCACAATTGCCTGTTTCTGATATATCACCAAACAAATATATGGTTGAAAAATTCAATGATGGAAAAGAATGGATTATTGATGGTTTAATCCAAGACGGTAAGGTTTTAAGAACGTTTTTAACCTATGTACCAAATTCTCCGTTGGCAGCAATGACTGATAATTTGGTACGAGGGCATATAGCATGTAATGGTTTACCAAAAAACTTTAATTTCATACCAGACGATTTTATTCAAAAAATTATTACTTCTATGAATTTACGCAATGGATATATACATCTGGAATGTTTTATTGATAAAAAAGGACTTCCCGTCGTTGGAGAGTTTGGATGGCGACCATCTGGACACCGTATAATAGAAAACCATACATATGCTTCTGGAATTGATGTTTATGATGCAATAATAGATGTGGCTACTGGTAAACCAGTTAATATTCAAGATAAACCAAAGAAAAAAGTAATAGGTAATGTATTTTTACCACAGAAATCTGGGGAAATCATACAAATGCCATCAAAGGAACAATTATTAAAACAAGATGGTGTATTTGATGTAGAATTGTTAACAAAAGTGGGCGATGAGCATAAAGTTGAACGGAAATCCAGTGAAACAGCGGGTTATGCATTTGTATCGGGAACAAATATCTCAGATGTAGAAAGTAAAATGCAGAAAATTCGAACTTACTATAACTACAATGTTAAAACCAAATAAATACAAAAAGATAATTGAAAAACTATATATTCTATGTCATTATACAGAAAACAAAAGGAGTAAAATATGAAAGAAAGAGCGATGTTTAAGGGTGTTATTAACCTTATAATTAAACAAGACGATAAAATATTATTATTTTTTCGAAATGATGGCTTTTTTAGTTATGGTGGTGGTTGGTGGGTCATTCCTGCTGGTCATATAGAACACGGCGAAACAGCCAAAGAAGCCGCTATTCGTGAGGCCAAAGAAGAATTGGATATAGATATAGATCCAAAAGATATCAAATGTGTTCATATTATGAGCAATTTAGCAAGTAAAACCGAAGGTTTTGATTTCTTTTTTGTGGTTGAAAAATTCTCTGGCACTTTGCGTAATTGCGAAGGAGACAAGTGTGTGGAAATGCGATATATGTCCCCAGATGAAATAAAAAATACTAAAAACATCGTTACTACCACTAATATAGCATTAAATGCGATAATGGACGGTGAATTTTATTCGGAATGCAAGGCCTATACCGCAGATTAGGATAAAGATTGTCGCATGTTTCGGGTAAGTACCAAAGATTATACCCTTATATTAAATAGAGGCGGTGTAAAAACCAAGCTGAATTATAACCCCGTCAAGGGCATGATGTTTCGCAGACAGTTGCTGGAATATATGCAATATCTTGCGCCAAAAAGCGAAAATATATGGCGCGATTCAGATCAAGATATACTTTTGATAGGCGGGGGATTGTCAAATATTCGACAGTGGTTAAGAAAGATAGGTGTTCAATCCAAAATAACGAATGTAGATTTTTATACAGATTATAAATCAACGGTTTCACATAAGCATTTTAAAGAAGATTTCTATGATTGGGATATTCCGTTGGATTGTTACGATCAAGAGTGGGCATTGTGGTCTCTACCTACTTATGCTTTATCTAAAACAGAATTAGAAACGTTTTTTATCAAAGCAGTATTAGGTTTAAAACCAAATGGGACGTTACGGGTTTTTCCTATCAATCGTTGTCCAGGTGATATGAATTCATCAAATGTTGAATACTCAAAAGATCAAAGAAAAACTGATGCTATATGTATACTAAAAAAAATTGAAAAATTGGGTTTTGATGTAAAAATTTTTTGTCCGCAAGACATGGAATATATCGTAGATAAAATACAGATGTCAGATTCAAATAAAGATAAAAAAATTTACAGCATGTTTATAAAACATGTATCAAACAGAAGGCGTAAGTACATTGAAAAAGAGTTTATGCAGTATCACAATAAACCCAAAGATAAAACAGCAATAGCGGTGAACATAACAGCGCCGATCAAAAAAGATGTCAAACATATTGCAAATGTAAAATTAAATAAAATGTTATGCACTTTAAGACGTTGATGCATCTTTCTTATTTGGGTATAAAAACATTATTGTTATCTTTATATCCGTTATGTTGTTCACTTTCAGCTATGTTATAACAATCCGCTTCTAACATTTTTAACACATCTAAACAATGTTTGTCCGTTGTGTGCGGTGACATGGAATATAATAGCACAGCGGGTTCTGGTTTGCCATTACGAAAATATCGCGAAACTTGACTTATCATATAAGGAGATCTGGTTGAATACCATATATTATTACAAAGCCGTAGATAATCTTCCTTTGTAAAATTGTGTCCGTTTACAGATACAGTAAAAACTATCTCAAAGCCCAATGATTTAGAATTTATTATATGGAATATATGGTTGAATTTATCTTTTATCAAAGTAATATAAGTTTCTTTAACGTTCATCAAATATAATAAATAATCGGCAATCCCACAAGACCCCAATGTACAAAGTGCAGAATATGCAGAAATTATCCCGGCACCGCTTTTGGAATTTTCTATCGAATGATAATGCGGATGTTTTGTTCCCCACAAACCATCGTCCATAGCTGTCACAGCGCCACCCAACAAATTCATTTTCTGTTTATCTTTAAGAATAAAGAAACTAGAATTATAAGGGCAAAGTCCCATTTTATGAAAATCTACTCCTATACTATCTGTGTATTTCATATTTTTTAACATGGTTTTTATTTTTAATATTTTTTTTGCCGCAATAGTTCCAGATTGTTTTAAATATTCTTCATCGGCAAAGAACCATGCCCACCCAAAAACCATGTCGCCATGAATATGAATTTTATAGGGAAGATTATATTTTTTTTCGAGTTTATCAGTTATGCTACGTATTTTTTTAGCGTTATCCATGCAAAAGTCAATTGTCGTACCGCCATTACAAATCACAGTAGCAATTTTTTTACCTTCTTTTATCGATTTTTCAAGAGTTTCTTCTAGAATCGAGTAATTCATTTCACCGCTTGGTAATAATGGAATTTTTAATAAAGCATTCGTTCCGATCCCGACATAGTCACAAACGTCTGCTATACAAAAATGAGAAGCGTAACTGCAAATAGCCACATATTTCCCATCGAGACCTTCTTTTTTATGCCTTAAGTCGCAATTACTTAATCCTGTTTTTATGGCATATAATAAAGTTCCTTTGCCGCCGAAAGTAGAAAAACCATCCGATATATTGGAATTAAATACTTTTTTACCAAATAAATGTATAATCTTTTTCTCTGCTAACACAAATTTTCCACTGGTTAAATCCCACAGACAATTAGGGTTCATCAAAGTTGCTATAGTAGATGCCGCAACCGTATCAAATAATGGTGTTGATGTTATATTAAAAGCTGTACAAGGATTCTGCCAATTTATAGTACCTTCAAAAAGTTGTTTTAATTCATTTCTAAGTTGTTTTTGTGAAAGTCCGTTATTTGTAAAAAAATCGGTGCTTAATTCATCTTCGTATTTAAAACGTTTTATAGGGCGTTTTGCTAACTTGGAACCATTGTCACAAAGTTTTGAATGTAGCCCATATATTTTGTCCAATAAAGGCCGAATGCTAGACTTATCTTCTGATAGAAAATTAGATTTAAACTTTTTTGTTTTGCTTAATGGATGCAATTTAGTAACCATTTTATAACCTTACATTGTCATTACCTAAATATTACATTATAAAATACCACAAAGCAAATCATACTTGCGTTTTTTATGGTGGTGTATAACAAATGTATAACTGCAAATGTGTAACACGTGTATAACTTTTTATTCGTTTGTTGGGGGTATTGTGGGGTGTTAGATCAGGGAATTGTATGTAACACATTGCCAGAATTATGGCGGAAATCCGCGGAAAATTTCAGGTTTGTAGTGATGGGGAAAGGTGCCTCTCTGGCCGTTAACAGTCCGTTGTTCTACCGACTGAACTATGCCCGAATAACGCGACTTATAATAACCATAAAATCCGCACAAGTCAAGGACTTTGTGAAGACTTTATAAATAAAACTCATGTGTCCCAAAAATCCGCCGTTTTGATGGTGCTATAACTGTCTTGAAATTGTATTGAAACATATGTTTTTTTGATATATACTTGTGCCAAGAGAAATGAATAAATAATGAAATTTTATAACCTATTTTTTCTGGCTTTTCAGTTTATAGATAAAAATGCAAGTAAAACTTATATATCGCCGTTGGAATATACCAAATCGGTACAATATGTTGAAAAAATAGAAGAATACATTTTTGATAAAACAGGAAAAGGAAAGAGGAGAAAGTTTGATAAACAAAATTGTAAAATAAATATAAAAAATTTATAATTCGTTACAAAGAGGAAGCTAGATGTGTTTTTTTAGAAAAGTTAAAAAGAATTTATGGATATTGACCGAAGAAAGACCAAAAATAAAAGTCTTAAAACAGATACTTGAAGAATTCGCTGCTGATTATGGCGTTGGGGCATTTGTCGATAACTTACGAATATTGCCAATTATAAAAAACAATCGCTTTATTTTTACCTATGAATTGATAGGTTTTAGATGCAATAAGGTAGATAAAATATTCATAAAAACAGTTTCTGGTAATTCTAGTTTTGTTGATTTTTTGGTTTTTTATCAGTATAAGGAACCAGTAGAATCCGACCAGCCAATATACGCAATTGAAGAAACAAAAACAGATGACAGCGAAAGTCGTAATACAGGGGTCTATCAAAGATGTTCCAAATTTGTTTTTTTGGACAATTATTATCCAAATGTAAAAAAGATAATGCTGTATAACCTCCAAATAGAACAGAAGACAGAACCTAGCCAGACGAACATTTTTGGTACCAAATTGTTGTTGAGTCTAGGAGTAAAAATTGTTGGTAAAAAATTAGATAAAAAAACTTTTGTTCCGTTTCATAATATAGACGAATTGATAGACTTTAAAAATCAAATGAGACGGCCACCACAAGGCAATGTGCCAATTATTATAACAAAATACGCTGACAGAATAGAGATCTCTGGTCGGTTGGTTAAGAATGATTCATTGTCGCATGACCCAAATATAGGTGCTTTAAGTATAATTTCAAAAGTGTTAAGGGGGCTTGGTTGGAAGAAAGATATTGTGATCACACAGCATGGGCTGATTCAAAAACACGTACAAGACAAAGACAATAAATTTATATTGATAGCAAACATTTTGGGAATAAAGCTGCAGGGACTTAAGATTCCTGTGGTGAAACCTAAAATGGATTACTGGCATTACGATGTGCTTGGAGAAAAACTTGGCACAATATTCATACATTTGGTAGTAGAAAGTTTCACAGAAGGTTACTCTATCTTTGAAAATCATGCGGGGTGCGAAAAAGGCTATTTTATTACACCAAAGGGCGATCATATTCCGTTAGCCAAATATGAAGACAGAGATGCGTATAAGGCAGGAGACAAGAACAAAATAATATACATACCGGATTTGGTGTTATTGGATCCTAAAAATAATGAAATCATCAATATAGAGGGCAAAAAGTATGAACGCAGATTACATGGTATAGATGAATTAAATAACTACGATGTTGTTGAAAGGGACTATATTCATAAATATTACCCGAAATTCAAGATAATTAGAACCGTTGTTTTATATGGTAGCGATAATGAAAAAATACTTGAAGTTGAGGTAGGATTTATGCTGAATAGGAAAGGCCAAATGATTTTGGGTATAAAAGCTCCTAAAATCTTTGTCGAAGGTATAACGAATTTATTGGATTTCTGGAAAAATTGATGAGTACTTTTATAAAATCACCATTAAATTATACAGGCGGCAAGACCAAAATTTTGCCGCAGATTATACCATTGTTTCCAGATGATATAAATATATTCGTCGATTTGTTTGCTGGTGGGGCAAACGTAGGAATAAACATAACTGCAGACAAGGTTGTTTTTAATGATAATATCGAGCCACTGGTAAATCTTTACAAAACATTGCAGCAGAATTCAGTTGAAAAAACGTTGGATTATCTAGAACAAAAGATAAAACAATTTGGATTGTCCGAAACAAATGGGGGGGCATATTTAACCTTACGAAAATGTTATAACGAATGCCAGGATCCGCTTCTTCTGTTTTTGCTAACCGCTTACTCGTTTAACCATCAAATCCGCTTTAATAATGCCCGTCAATATAATGTTCCTTTTGGAAAACAGAGAAGTTCATTTAACAGTGTGATAAAAGCAAACCTTGTTGCTTTCATGAATAAATTACATTCCATGAATGCGATATTTGTTGCCAAGAATTTTGATGAATTAGATTTGAATTTCTTAGGTAGTAGAGATTTTGTTTATGCAGACCCCCCATATTTAATTACAACCGGTACATACAATGATGGCAAAAGGGGGTTTACAGGTTGGGGAAGTAATGAAGAACAAAAACTTTTAGATTTGTTAGATACTCTTGATAAAAAAGGGGTGAGGTTCGCATTGTCAAACGTCACAAAGCATAAAAAACAGGAAAATAAATTTCTACTGGATTGGTTGAAAAAAAACGAGCATTATAATGTTCATAATATTGTAAAAAATTATGCGAATTCAAGTTATAATGTGAAAGACAAGGACAAAGATGACACGCAGGAAGTATTGGTGACAAATTACTAAAAAAAGATTGCAGAATGAGATACCTAGGAAACAAAACCAAGTTATTGGAAAGAATATATGATGCCATGGAACAAAGAGGCATAAACGGAAATACATTTTTTGATGTATTTTCTGGCACAGCATCTGTGGCAAAATTTTTCAAACAGAAAGGCTATAAGGTATTTTCTTCAGATTTATTGTATCTATCTTACTGCTTACAGAGGGCATATCTTACCAATAATAAAGAACCAGAATTCAAAAAACTTATACCAATCTTAACAGATTGTTGCATGGCAAGCTTATTAGAATCTCCAATGGACAAGGTTCTTGCGTATTTAAATAAATGCCTGCCTGATAGAGAGGGGTTTATATATAAAAACTATTCTGTGGGTGGAACCAAGGACTTAAAACAACCAAGAATGTATCTGTCTGATGAAAATGCTGCAAAAATTGATGCAATAAGGCAGGTTATTGAAGAATGGTATAAAAACGAAAATCTTACAGAAGATGAATATTATGTCCTGTTAGCATGTTTGTTGGAGAATGTTTCTTTATTTACCAATGTAGCGGGTGTCTATGCCGCGTTCCAAAAAAAATGGGATCCAAGGGCAATCAAACCATTTATATTAAAACCCATTGAATTATGTATTGGAAATAAAGCCGGAAAAGCATTCAATAAAAATAGTTCTGATTTGTTGTCAGAAATAGAGGCGGATATTTTTTATCTCGATCCACCATATAATAAAAGACAATATGCGCCAAATTATCATTTGTTAGAAACAATAGTAAAATATGATAATCCAGAAGTGCATGGTATAACAGGTATGCGAGATTATTCAAAACAAAAGTCTCGATTCTGTCATAAAGAATCTGCGTTGGCAGAATTAGAAAACTTTGCAAAAAATGCAAAATGCAATTATTTGCTTTTGAGTTATAATAACGAAGGAATAATGCCCCAGAAAGATATAATGAGCATCTTGAAAAAGCATGGCGAAACGGAACTTGTGGAGTTCAACTATGCAAGATACAAGAGTAATAGCAAGGTTAAATCAACAGATAATAAAAAAGTTAAAGAACAATTATATATTGTAAAACTTTTAAGATTATAAGTTAAAATTTGAATTAAATTCATCCACAAATGCCAACCAGCGATTTTTTCAAGTATGCGGGTTGTCATTTTGTGGTGCCGATGGTGATTCTTGAATCATTTTACAAAAATCCATCAACGAAGCCCTGGTTGCTTTCAGTATTTTTGCAATACACAATGTTGATGGCCAACGCGGCTGACCGTATTTCGATACGCGTTTAGATTTATTAAATGCTGTCGCGTCCAGGCCACTTAATTTAGCCAATCCTGAACAAGACAATTTGCATTTTTTTGCCAACATATCGATTGCATGCCAAATTTGATAGTGATTCATTTTTTGTTTCTCCTTACACTCTGGTTTTTTTGTATATTAAACCGGATAAGTGTTATTTGCAATCGATACAATCAAAACGAGAATTTGTTCCTATGAATATTGACATAATTAACAATTTTAAAAATATAAACAGAATCGGTTTTTTACAAAATATCGATAAAAAAACCAGACAGTGCGAAAAAATATTGGTTTGCAGACGATAAAACATGTGATACGATTTCAATACAGAAAGTAAGGAGTTTTTTTATGAAATCTATTGTGTTATATTATTCGCGTTCAGGTGAAAATTATTCTGGTGGTTCGATTGTTAATTTGCCACGCGGAAATACGGCGCGTGCGGCGGAATATATTCGTGATATTACCGGCGCAGATTTGTTTGAAATTGAACCTGTCAAAGATTATCCGGCGGATTACGAAAAATGCACCGATGTTGCAAAGCAAGAACTGCATGAAAACGCACGCCCGGCTGTTCGCAAAATGCCTGATGATTTAACAGAATACGATACTATATTTATTGGTGGCCCGATTTGGTGGGGAACATATCCAATGCCAATGTTTTCTGTTTTGGAAAATATAGATTGGTCGGGTAAAACAGTTATGCCTTTTTCTACACACGAAGGCTCTGGTCTGGGCGATGTTATGCGCGACATGAAACGGGTTTGTGTTGGCGCAGATGTAAAACCAGGTTTGGCGATTTATAGGTCATCTGTTGATGGTGCAAAATCAAACCTGGAAAATTGGATAAAAAACAATTTGAAATAAAATCACATGATTTTTAGTGTGATTAAATATTGTTTTTGTTCTGGTGAAATACGACGGGATTCGCGGGACTTTTGAATTGTTTTATTATGCGTCCATTTGTCCAATTTTTGCTGTTGAATGATTGGCAAAATCGAATCCCAATTTTTTGCCAGACCTGTTGCGAAATACCAAGCCCGCACCATATTGATATAATAATCATTTGATTTAACATTTGCGACCATACGCGCATATTCATCTTTAAAACTATTACCCAAATAATACCGCATTAAACAAACTATACCAAAACGCACAGCCCATGGCGCACCACTTGCAATCCATTTTTTTATATATGGCAACAAAGAATCTGTGTTTTTATCAAAAACTTTTGGTGTCATTTGGTCACAAGTTGCCCAATTATCAATAAAAGGCAAAAAATAATCCACCGCACGAACGCAAGTTTCAAAATCGCGAATACCAGATAAAATAAAAGCATGCAGTTGGTTTTCTTCGAAATATTTATGTGGCACAGATTTTATAAAATCATCGCATTGTTGTTTGGATAGATTTTTTGCCATATTGCGCAAATCAGGTGTGCGAATTCCCAGTATAGTTTCATAATTGATGTTTGGAATAATTTTTGCGACAAACTGGGCGTATTTTTCATCACGCCCAGCAATTAATTTTTTTTGTATAAAATCTAATTTATTTTCCAATGCTTTTTAACCATGATAGTATAGTTTCTGTTTGGTCATTTACGGTATCGCCGCCACGAATTGATATACCGCCGACAACGGTTGCATCTGGTTCCAGACGTGCAATTTCGCCATGTGAATCGCCGGCACCTGAACCTTCGTGGGTGTTAAATGGCGCGATAGTTTTATTTGATAAATCGTATTTGTCCAAGAAAGTATAAACCACCATTGGCATAGACCCCCACCAAATAGGATATCCAACAAACACCGTATCATATTCGTCCCAATTTATATCCATATCTTTGATTTCAGGACGCACATTGTCGGCTTTTTCATTTTGTGCCAAATCGGTAAATTCTTTGTTGTGATAATCGTCGGCGGGGTATGGATTTACCGGCTCTATGCGCATAATATCGCCACCGACAATATTGTGAATTGCATTTGCCAAACGTTCAGTATTACCAGAAACGGAAAAAAATACAGTTAAATTTTTTGCATCGGCAACACCAATAAACATGCCCAAACATAACACAGAACATAAAAATTTTCTCATAAAAAACTCCTTTCCTTCCTTTGTGTCATCATTTTATATTTTTGCGCATGAATATTTCAACAGATTTTTACATACAAAAAACCAGTCATAGAAAAACTCTTGTATTTAATCCAAAATTATGATATAATACAAAACATATTCGGCCAGACATTTTGTCGGCTGTTTTTTTATTTTGCCCCTGCATTGTGCGGGGGCTTTTTTTTATAACCAAGGGAGAAAATATGCAAAAAGTATCATACATGGGCAACGGCGAAACAACAGAATTCGCATTTAATTTCCCGTATTTTGAAAAATCAAATATCATCGTCACAAAAAACGGCAACGCCGCCACAGGTTATGAAATAATTGGCAATCCTGGGGGATTGGACGCTGACATACCCTATATTGGTGGTCGTGTAGTATTTGAAATTGCACCGACGGCATTGGACAACATTACAATCGCGCGCCAATTACCATTGTCGCGCGTGACAGATTATCAGCCATTGGAAAAAATCAGTCCAACGACATTGAATCAAGATATGAATTATATGATGGAAATCTTGAAAGATTTGCAAGACGAATTTGAAACATTGCAAACCCAATACAGTGAAATAGCAAACAAAGAATCTACCACAGTTTTATTGGCGAAAATGCAAGAAATTCATAATGAAATTACCGCTGTTTCTGCGCAAATTGCAGCATTAGGCGATGTGTCGCAAATTCGCAACGATATTGCCATATTGAACACGCGCACAACCGGCATGCTGGATTATGTTATTGAATCACAAATGCCCACCGCCGAAAATAATTACACTTGGTATCGTAAATATAAATCCGGCTGGGTCGAGCAGGGCGGGTTGCTTAATGACACAACTGGCGATTCAGGCACAGTCACATTGATAGTAGAAATGGCATCTGCTAACTACAATGTATTTATTATGGCATATAATAGTGGCGGATATCCTTTACTTTATAAAGATAGAACAACGACCAGTTTTAACTATTCAGGAAACATTGGTAAAGATTCTTGGGAAGTCAAAGGTTTTGCAGCATAAAATCAATGCAATAAAATGGGGATATTCCCCATTTTATTATTTATAGATTTTAAACATTTTAATAAATTCAAACAGGTAAATAGAATTATTCTTTACCTTTATTAATGGTATAAAACCAAACAGTCGTAAATATTTATACTGTTTAAACACTAATACAGGGATAAATTTAAATAAATATATTACAGATTTATCATATTTATGATTTATCGCAATAAATGGTATGCCAAACAGTTTAATCTTTTTATACATAGGTTCTTCAACAAATTCTTTTAATGTTTTTTTATAAATTTTGTTGTAAGCATCATATGGTATGCTTACAGAAGATAAATTTTTTGAGTCTGTTTTTGTCATATTTCCAACAAAAACCTGCATTAACGCATTAACATCTGTTGCAGAAAACACAAAAATATTATCACCAAAAAATTCTTTATATCTTTTTACAAAATCGCAAATTCCTTGACCAATTTCAACGGTGATTTTATTACGGTATTCTTCGTGTTTGGTTATATTGTCCATATAAACAGGTTTATTATTTTGTATATCCACCACTGGCCTTTCTGGCGCCATTAAAACCGATTCAACCAAACTGGTTATATTTTTAATCTTGGTCATTTCTGTCGTCCAAGAACGATAATCGCAATTTAAATTCAAAGCAATATCCTGTTTATAAATATGTGTATAAATACCAGTCGTTTTAACTCCTAATGCGCGTTCAATCAATCTTTGCGCGGTAAAAGCCGCGGTTCCAGAATCTATGATTCCAATTTTTTCATGTGGGTTAATTCCTTGTGATTTTAAATAGTCTGCATATTTTTTTATATTCATCTCAGATAATTTTTGTAAATCTGGGTTTGGTTCTCCTTCTTCGATACGCAATGCATTATACCCAATTACGCGTTGTGCATAAATATAAAAAATATTTGTGTTTTGTGATAAAATACTTGTTATTTTATGCAGCCAATATCCATCACGTGCAATAAATAGCCATTGTTTGCAATCTGTCTTTGCCAATTCTGTTAAATAAAATGTTGCAAAACCCAATGCAATATGCCCACCAACATTGTATCCAAATTTATACCAATAACTATTATTATCAAAATCGCTATAACCAGATTTAGCCCATTTATCAATCATTAAAGAAATTAAAATGCTTAAAGTTAATGATTCTTTATTTTTGTTATACAAATATAGATATTGTTTGTGTTGTTCAAAAAATTCAACGGAGTTCTTTTTTATCTGTATTGTGTCAATTCCCAAACTGCGTGGCATTTTTACATCTGAAATATCATGGTCGCCAAAATGCAGCACTCTATTTGGTAAAATATTGAATTCTTTTAAACAAATTTTGAATAAATTGCCAGAATATTTTGCTTTGCGTGATTCCCCAGACAAAAAGAATTCATCAAAATAGTCATAACCATTTTTTGCCAGAACTGTTATTAAAAAATCTTTCGGTAAATACATGTCAGAAATAAATACGATTTTTTTATTTAAATCTCTGGCATATTTATATATTTCATAAACTCTTGGATTTTGTGTCAAACACCGTTGCTCAAAATCTAATTCTGTTTGCTTTAAATCTGCATAGTCTGGATGAATATATGTATATATTTCATCAAGTGTGACATCTTCATATTTGCTGTTTTTGTGTGCGGTTTGTTCTGCAATAATTCTATTTTTATAAAAACCGCGTTTTCCTAATGCTAATTCCATATGTTTAAACATGTGCGATGGTTCTATATATGGACGATAAAGCAGTGTATCAAAAATATCAAAAGATATTACATCGTGTAATTCTATTTGGTGTTTTATGTTATTATCCATGGGTTATACCTTCATGCTTTGTGTATTAATTTTTTGCGTTTGTCTTTTAATTTATGGCGAACAGATTTTATTGGCATGACCTTTATAATCAACCACAACAGTATCGAATATACCCGACGCCAAAATGATGGCCAATATGCCCGACCATCAAATATCGGCGACCCAATCATATAATGCAAATATTCGCCAGAAATTTCTGTCAATGGGCGCAGCCATATTTTTACCGGCAACCCTGCATAATGTATAATTTTAGGATTTGCCTTGGCTTTAACTAATGCATTATGTCCATGTGCATTTGCCAACCATGGATATTCCATTGCGTTTGTAATATCTGGGTGATTCCAAATTTCTTCTAAAACACAGTATTCAAATGGCACCGCCGCAATTTTATCAGCCGCCAAATTCAACACGTCCAGGTCAAACATTTTTAACCGTGGCCCAAAATCACGAATAATTTGTAAAAATCGACTTAACATATTTTTTTCGCGCCATTGTTTTGTGTCGGCAATCATAAACCCAGGCATATAAACAAAATCTTTATTATTTTCTGGGAAATGTTGATGAACGCCATATTTTTCGTCGCGCCGTTCGGCAATAATACCCGCCCAATCTGCGCCACGCATATTCATAGTGTATATTTCGCCTAAATCGCCGCGGAATAATACATCAACATCGGACCATATAACTCTGTTGTATTCGGGCAACAAATCAGCCAACATTAAACGATAATATGTGGCAATACCACTCCAACCGGTTGGTGCGCCTTTTAATAATGTTCCATCAACTTTGACCCAACGAATTGGATAAATAGTTTCTATTTTTCGTTTGGTTGATGATTTTAATTTATCGTAAAACACAATAACATCATATATGGTGTTTGGCGACGCGGTATCAATTAAACTTTTAATTGCAATTGATGCGGGCAGGGCATAATTGTCATCAAACGCAAATACGATAGGTATGTGTTGAGTGTTTTTTTGTGCGTTATTTATCGCGGATTTTAAAGACTTCTTTGATTGTTGCGATACTTTTTTTGCGGTATTTAACAAATTATCTTGCATTTTAGAATATTGCTTGTCGGTCATTTTGCAAGCCTTGACCATTGCATCGCCCAATTTGTTTTCATGGTGCATTATGCAATTTCCAGAATCAAATTCATAGTGTTTAGCAAACACATCGTTTAATATCAACGGCTTGCCAAAACCATACGATAATTGAACCGAACCAGATGCCTGACCCGCCAAATACCGATGATGTTGTGGGTTATTTATATCCATCAACCCCAATATAAAATCAGCCTTTTCGATTTCGCGAAACATATCTGGAAAATTCAACCGACCGCATATACGCAAGTGTTTTTTTGTTTGTTCTGGCAAATTCAAATTACCGCGTCCAACCACAACAATTTCAAAATCTGTAATGCCATGATTCCTTAGTGTTTCTACGGCATTAACCAACATTTCGTGATTTTTCACAGAACTGTCAATATTGCCAATTGCAATAAAAGTGGTTGTTTTGTTCTTGGGTGTAATTTTCACATCGCCAAACCAATGCGGATTCATACGACCAACACCATTTACATCGCTTAAAACAAACAATCGTTTGGCGTCTATCATTTGTTTAATCTGGGGGTTCCTGTCGATAGCGCGTTTTAAAACATCGTGTTCCACACCCAATAAACCAAATTTGGGCATTTTGGTCATATGCAACATTGTTGGCGCATATTTTGCACATCTATAAGTTATGCTGTTGAAAAACACAAAATCGTAATTTTTGATAAAATCTGTTTGTAAAAATTTTTCTAAATCTTGTAAATTCCCCTTGAAAACGCGTGCAATATCGGGACACCGACACATAGGGTTTTCTGCGGCATTTTCATTTGTTATAAAAATATCGACATTATACCCCAAATCTGCAAAATATTTTGCATGCCCCGGCAAAGTTTCCGCATGATGCGGATGTGGTTCAATTATCAAAACAGATTTATTTCTTACTGTTTTTAAAGAAGATAGGTTTTTCATTTGCTTATACCCTATGTTTGTTAATAAAAGTTATACCAAATACCTTTAATAAAGTTATGCTACCATGGTGAATATGTATATTAAAATATTTTTTTATTTTATGTACCAACCATTTTTTTTGTTTAATAAATTTTAACTTATATAAAATCTCTGGGTATTCTAATAATACCGCATTTATTTGTTCATCATTCAGGCAATCGTTGGCAGTGTTTATTTTACACAAAGCAAACTCTTGTGATGCATTTGATAAAGTTATCTTTGGAATACAGTTTTCTATAATCCTACATTTAACATTATTTAAAGTGCCCATCGCCCAGAACCATACATCATCAGCTGTGGGGGCTAAATTCATAAATTTTTTTTCATTTAAGACATCTTTGTATAAACAATATGGTGGATACAATGCGCCACCACCACCTGTTAAAAAATTATTAAAAGAACAAGATGATACAGAGTATTCAAAATTCCAATTGTTATATTTTTCGATTTTATTTTTGTGTTTGAACGTTATTTGATGACAACGATGACAATTAATATCAAATGGGTGTTTTACATAAGAATCCACTAATAATTTTAACCAGTCACGGGAATAAACAATGTCGTCATCTGCGGTCACAATAATTGAATCTGGGAAATTTTTATACGTTGGTATCAACTTTTTATATGATTTTATGTCATGCTTATACCAAGATATGGTTAAACCCTTTTCGCATAAAGCCAACAGTTTTTTTGGTAAATCATGTTCTTTATGTGGAAACTGCGTAGATGCAAGCCACAAAATAACTTTACTTGGTTTATAAGATTGATTCAACAGGGTTTTGATTGTTTTATCAACGGTTTGAATTCTAGCAGGATATGATGTTAAAGATACAATCACATTATTAACAATTTTTATATCAAAATATTTTTGTAATATTTTTTTGTTTTTATCTGTTTCTGTATCATAGCAAAACTTATAATCATTGTATTGACGACATCTTAAACCGGCTATAAACAAATATTTATCGTGATTCAAGATTGTTTTATCTTTGTTTATAATGTTGATAACATGGTCATAACTGTTTAATATTTTTATTACATCATCTATACGTGATTTTTTATGAGATAAAGAATTATTAAGTTGTCTGTAATAATAAACAGAACTATTGTTTATCATAATCCTATTTGCTTTTAATAAAGCTACACAAGTGAATAACAAATCTTCGTTTCTCGTGTTTATATTGATAAAAGAAATATCGTTTGTAAGTATAAAAGTTCTTTTATAAATTTTATTACAAGCAATGGCGGAAGCGATTAACATATTAACGCGAAATTGTACGTTTTCACTTATACAACAATCATCACACATATATTTTTTTACGTGTTTATTATTATCATACACATTATATACATTTGTTGTTAAGCATATGTCTGCACCACACACAGAATTATATAAATCTGTAAAATAATTCTTGGATATCCAATCGTCTGCATCTACAAAACCAATGTATTCGCCTTTTGATTCTTTTATTCCTTTGGTTTTAGAAAATGCCGCACCAGAATTTTTTGTGTTTTGCAAAATACGTATTCGGTTATCTTTTTTTGCATATTTGTGTAATATATCCAGACTGCTGTCTGTGGAACAATCGTTTATGCAAAGTATTTCTATATCACCCATGGTTTGATTTATCAAACTATCCAGACATTGTGGTAAATATTTTTCCGCATTATATACAGGAACGATAATACTAACCAATGGACTTTGCATGAATAAACCTTTAGTTATGATGTTTTTTGTGTGAATATATCAAAAAATTGTGTGAGTTTTTACGAACATTGGGCATTGATATATCATGAACTTTCACGTTGTTTTTCCACAACACATAAGTAAAAGATAACTGGTCTCTTTTTGAATAATTTGCTATCATATTCCACCACATGTTATCTATTTTTCTAACCAAATTGTTATTATGTTTGCGGTACATAACACCTGTTTCATTTAATCCATAATGCTTTGGCATCTTCTCTTTTTTTAAAAAATTTTTGATTGATTCGCAATTTTTTATAGAATCATATCCTAGGTTGCAAACAGTGTCGATTTCATCATATACACAATCACGAATATCGTGCTTTGTTGTCAAAATAGCAGATTTTGTATTTTTAACTAATTTAAACAACCAAGGTGATAAAATATTAATATTTCCATCAATCCATATACTGTCATCATAGGCAGGAAACAATTCGTCTGGATGTGTTTTATGCCAACCGCTATTACGTTTTGAATCAAACAATGAACATTTTGTCGGTTCTATTTTCCAAATACCTATAAATTTGTGTTTTAGTAATTTTGGATTGTTTGTAAAACAAACATAATCCCAATCAGGACAAATATACATATGTTGAATCAAATTATCATAACCAACAGACTGATATGTATAACACACTGTGTGTGCAGTTCTCTTTTTTCTGTATAACTTATACAATAAAATTTTTATTAAATTGTGAAATTTAAAAAAAACGAAGATTCGAACACCAAAAAGATACACATATGATTTATATTGTGTCGCTGGAACAACTGCAAATAATTTCATAACATTATCCTTTATCTTACCTTCAAAATTGGCAGACACTCAAACAACCAAAACCACCCTCGCTTTATCTTGAATAAAGGTATTATACCAAATAACCGCACACGCATTTTAACGTCGTTATTTTTTGATGCAAAAAAAGGATGATTTGCGCAACACTCATCTTTGACCACACTGTGCGCATAATCCAATTTAGAACGATTTGTGGTGGTTGTGTTATTCACAGAGTCCCGATATTCTAATAAAACTTCTTGTATGTTATATAAATGTGTCACATCCATCAGTTTTACAAAAATTCTATAATCTTCGGCAGGCGAATAGTATTCTTCGTATCGAATATTATTGGTATCCAACACTGATTTACGTATCATACATGCCGAATGGGCAATACAACAATATCTCGTTAATCCAATTTTTATATCAATATCGTGCTCAGGTGTTTTTGAAATAATATTGTTTTGGTCAAAAACATGCGTCCAACCAGAAACCAAACCAATCTCTGGGTTTTTATCTAAAACATCGACCTCCAAAGCCAATCGTTCTGGCATAGATATATCATCATGGTCAAAAATAGCAACATATTCGCCACATGCCATATCCAACAATTTATTGCGCGACGGTGTTATGCCCATGTTTTTATCATTTTTAGAATATTTTATGCGTTTATCGCGTTTTGCATAATCCAACACAATTTTTTCGATTTCTGTGTTGTCTGGACTGTCATTTAAAATCAAAAATTCGAAATCTGTAAATGTTTGATTTAAAATACTTTCAATCATAGCCCGCAAATGTTCAGGCCTGGTATTATAAATAGGGGTTAAAACAGACACGCGTGGCGATTTTTTTACCATTTTTTTTCGACCTTGTTTTTTGTTTTATCATATATCTCACAGCCTAAAACAACCAGAACCAAAAATCAACCGTTTAATTATTAAAAACAAACAAATAAACTTGACAATGATAAAATTTAGGGTAAAATTTGTTCTTGTGAAAAAATAGGACGGACTTTATGAAAAATTATTATAAAAGATATATAAAACCTGTTTTGGCGGAATTGAGCCCCGACGCAATTCAGGAATTGGCATACGATAAAATATTTACAGAATACGTGGAAACTATGCGTAATCCGTTGTTTTGGCTGTTTCAACGTAAAAATCCAGAATCCATGACTAATTATGTATATTGGGTAATTTTGGGGTTGTATGCGCGCACCAAATTGGTTCAGGCTAATGTGTATCAAAACAAAAATTTCAGGGCTGTTGTCAAAAAAGATGATAAAATTCGTGCCCAGGTTAAACAGGCCTACTATGACGCAACACAATTACCTATGCGATTAACCAAGACTCGATTTCAAAATATGCAGTTTTTGGTGACAAATGCGCGATTGGAAAAATTGGGAACGCGTGCCTCTCAAAGATAATATTCCGCCCATCTGGGCGGTTTTTTATTGCATAGTTGAATAAAGGTATTACACTGTATCACATGCCAAAATACTTTGATTCACATTGTCATTTGCCAGATGCCGAACCTTTTGCGGATATGTTTGCGCGCGCAAAATCTGTTGGAATTGTCGGGTGTGTTATAAACAGTGTGCGTGAAAGTGATTGGCAACAAATTATCGATATCGCGTCAAATAATGAAAATGTGGTTGGTGCAATTGGTATTCACCCATGGTATGCGGATTCTGTGTCATCAAATTGGCTGGCGAATATGCAATCGATTTTATCACACCACCCAAATATTATTCTGGGCGAAGTTGGTTTGGATAAAACGCATGATAATTTTGCCGCCCAAGAACGTGTTTTTATACAAAGTCTGGAAATGGCAATTAAATATAATCGCGTATTAAATTTGCATTGCGTGCATGCGTGGGACAGGGTATTGAATATATTAAAATCATATAAAAATAAATTGCCTAAAATTGTCGCGCATGGCTTTGATGGAACAACAAATGCGATAGGTTTTGATGAAAATTTGTATTTTTCTTGTGGTCCAAATATATCAAAACCAAATTATAACAAAATTAAAATAACTATCGGGGAATTGCCGAAAAATAAAATTTTACTGGAAAGTGATAGTTCGAATTTGTTACCAATTTTAACGGCTGCGGCGGGTTTAAAATCTTTGCGCCCAGAAATCACAGATGCAGACATTTATAACAATACTATGGGGGTGTTTTTTAATGGACAGATTGCACAGAATTAGATTGTTGTTGGGGGACATTGCGGTCAAAAAATTACAAACAAAAACCGTCATGGTGGTTGGTTGTGGTGCGGTTGGGTCTTTTGCCATCGAGGCATTGTCGCGCAGTGGTATCGGCAACATTATTTTGGTTGATTTTGATGTTGTAGAACAATCAAATATCAATCGTCAAATATTTGCATTGCACAGCACAATCGGTCGCCCAAAGGTTGATGTTGCGGCGGCCAGAATTGCAGATATTTCGCCGGATATAAATGTTCAAACATTTAATATGTTTTGGGACGGGGCGTCTAACCCCGATATTGCGCCAGATTTTGTAATTGATGCGATTGATTCTGTGCAATCTAAAATTGCGCTGTATCGTTGGTGTGTGGCGCATAATATACCGTTTATTGCCAGTATGGGCGCGGCACAAAAGACCGATATAACCCAAATAAAAATAGATAAATTATCAAAAACAACTGTTTGCCCATTGGCGTCACGCATCAGGAAATTGGTTCGCAATGAAAATTTACCTGATTTTCCGGTTGTATATTCAACACAAAGTCCAATAAAAAATGATACCGGTACATTGGGTTCGATTATAACCGTCACCGGTGATTTTGGATTGCGTTTGGCGAATTTTGTAATAACAGAATTGATAAAATAACGCGGCAATATGTATTTGTGTATGTGCATAAATTCCTATTATTCAAAAAGTTTTGCACTTATTCCTAAATGATAAAACATAATTGAAATTGGTGGTGCGATGCCTTATAATAAAAATATCAAAAAGACAAACTTTTTGATAAAATTTATAAGGAGAAAAAACAGATGAGAGGACTGACAACGTATGTATTGGAACCATTAACCTTTATCGGTGCCTTGAATTGGGGATTGGTTGGGTTATTTGGCTTTGATTTGGTTGCATGGATTTTTGGCCAGGCGACTTTTGCAGCAAGTATCGTATATTCTATTATCGGTGTTGCGGCATTACTTTGGTTGGTATGGATATTTATTGATAAACCAACAACCAATCGTTAAAGCAAAAAATGTGTCGATATTTAATCCCCCAGCAAATAGGGGGATTTTTATTGTTTAACAAATCGTGATACTTTACGTAATGCCCAAAACAGAACAATTGTTGCAACCAGCGCGCATATCATTGTTGCTGTTAATCCCAAACCATCAACCAAGAATTTTGCAATAACCAAAACAACTGCGCCCAATATCATAGATACCATTGCGCGTGTTGATATAACTGTTCCACGTTCTTGCGATTTTACACAATCGTGAATCAGTGTGTTATATTGCAACTTTACCAAAGATTGCATCGATGGAACAAATGCCAATATTGCACATAAAATATATACAGCAACCATATTATTCACATACATTGCCAATATACCTGCGACTATGGATAAAATCACAGATAATACAGACAACACAGATGTCGTCATATTACCAAATCGATCACATATCTTATACGCATATTTTGAAAATACTGCGCGCGACAATTGATTTGCACCAACATAGAATCCAAATAAACTAACTGGTACGGCGGCTGTTTGCATAATTGGCTGCATAATCCATAACAACATAATTGTAAAAGCCCCAAATATAGACGGAAATATAATAAAATTACGCAACTTAGGATTTTTTATAGTTTTCCAAGTAATACCAATTGCATCTGCGACCGCTGTTTTATGATTAACAACACGCTTAATTTCGGTTAATTCAGGTACAAATAAATATGCAAATACGGCGATTGCTGCAATACTTGTTTCAATCCATAATAACATTTCGCCACCAACCCCAGCATATAACATACCACCCAATACGGTACCGACGAAAGCAGCAATATCACCAAAAGTATTCACACTACCATATTCGCGTAAGAAATTTTTTTGGCTGTTTGTGCGTTTTAATAAATCGTATGTATATGCCTCCAGTGTTCCAGAAAACAAAGCCGATGATATGCCTAACAAACCTTCACCCAGCATAATCCCCCAAAAACCATGCGCCATTGCAACAGTTGCGAAGCCCAACGTTGCCACCACGGCCGCATAAATTAAAATACGTCGCCGACTAAAAACGTCCGACATATACCCAGACGGAATTTCAAACAAAACCGCTGCAATTCTAAATAAACCTTGGATTAAAAAGAAATCACCAACCGTAATACCTTTCTGGGTATAAACCAAAACAATAACAGGTAATATCAACATAAAATTATGACAAAACCACCCCAGTTTTAACAGGCGTAATCCACGCTTTACAGATAAAGATTTTTTGTCTTTCCGCATAGGAATATTTTACCATATTACGCGTTTTTTTGTAAAGCATTAAATTGACATGGCTAAACAAAATTTTCTATAATCAAAACATGACTGAAATACTTGATTTATTTACCCGCCAAGAACACGCAGATTTATTAAAAAAATTGGCTGATTGGGATATTGCGTATCACCAAAACGATGCGCCAATTGTTGATGATGCGACATACGATGCGGCAAAAAAACGCGCACTCGAATTGGAAGAAAAATTCCCAGAACTTGCAAAAAATGGGGCTTCAACGCGTGTTGGCGCGGCGGTATCGACTAAGTTTAAATCATATCCACATGTTGTTCCAATGTTGTCTATTGCCGATGTTTTTGATGCAACCGAGGTTGCCGATTGGTTTTCAAAATTATCCAGTCATGATTTATTCATAGAATTAAAGATAGATGGTGTTTCTTTTTCGGCGCGTTATGAAAATGGTGTCCTGGTGCGTGGGCTTACGCGGGGCAGTGGGGTTGCCGGCGAAGATATAACCGAAAATTTAAAAACCATTGCGGATATTCCACAAAAATTATCTGGCGATTTTCCTGAAATAATAGAGGTCCGGGGCGAGGTTTATATGTCCCGCAACGATTTTATTGCTTTAAATGAACGCAGTAAAAAGCCTTTTGCAAATCCGCGTAATGCGGCGGCTGGCTCTCTGCGCCAGTTGGACCCAGGAATAACCGCGCGCCGTAATTTGTCTGCGTTTGGATATACATATGGCGATTTATCTGCGCGGAATTGGAAAACCCAAAGTGAATATTTTGAAAAGTTGGAATCATGGGGTTTTAAAACGACATCGCATTGGGCGCGACATGCGCACTCGGTTGCAGAAATCCAAGACGTCTATAATGATATAATGGCGCATCGTGCGGAAATTCCATTTGATATTGATGGGCTGGTGATAAAGGTTAATGATGTCGCAACCCAAGAACGCATGGGCGCACGCGCAAATTCACCGCGATGGGAGGTTGCCTATAAATTCCCGGCCGCACGCGGAATAACTCTGTTGCGCGACATAACGGTCCAGGTTGGACGCACAGGTGTATTAACGCCTGTTGCCGAATTGGAACCAATAAATATTGGTGGTGTTGTTGTATCGCGTGCAACTTTGCATAATGCCGATGAAATTGCGCGTTTAAATATAAAACCTGGCGACCGGATTATCGTGCAAAGGGCGGGTGATGTAATTCCGCAAATTATTGGTGTTGCTGAAAGCAACGAAAATGCGCCTGCATACGAATTTCCAACAACGTGTCCGGTATGTGGTGCGGCGGTTGTTCGTGAATCTGGGGCGGTTGCGCGCAGATGTGTAAATACCCTGGGGTGCCCGGCACAAAGAATTGGCGAATTGGAACATTTTGTGTCGCGTCATGCGTTTGATATAGATGGCCTGGGACCGCGTCAGTTGGAAATGTTTGTTGAACGTGATTGGATAAAAACACCGGCGGATATATTTTCTTTGGTTGCAAAACATGGTGATGCGATAAAGAATATGGACGGTTTTGGCGATAAATCTGTATCTAATTTGGAAAAATCGATTGAATCCGCGCGCAATATTGATTTGCACAGGTTTTTGTATGCGATTGGAATCCCTGACATTGGTTCGGTGACTGCGAAATTATTGGCAAAAAAATTTGGAAATTTAAATGCTGTTCGTAACGCAACATACGCGGAATTAAAAAACATAGATGGCGTTGGCGATATAATGGCAAACGAAATTCAATCATTTTTCAACGATACCCATAATCAAAGAATATTGGACGAATTGGTTGGGGTTGTAAATGTGATTGATTCGCCTGTGGTTGCGGAAAATACGGGTGTGCTGGCGGGTAAAAAAATAGTTTTGACGGGGACTTTGATGAATTATACGCGTGATGCCGCCCGCGAAGTTTTGGAATCGTTGGGGGCAACCGTCACATCGTCTGTGTCACCAAAAACAGATATAGTTTTGGCGGGTGCGGACGCGGGATCTAAATTGCAACGTGCAACCGAATTGGGAATTACCATTTGGACCGAAACTGATTTAGAAAATGTTTTGAATAATAAATAATTGTTAAAACGGGGGGCGAAATGAAAAAATATATAACTGCATTATGTTGCGCGTTGGCGACACTAATAATAACAAAAGGAAATACGATGGCCGAAGAAAACAAAAATATCCCAGTGGTGTATTTTACGCGTGATATATCGCCTGATGGATTGGCGCGTGTGTATGATGCGATGAAATGGCAACCAAACGGTAAAGTCGGTGTAAAAATCAGCACAGGTGAATCTGCAAAAACAAATTATTTGCGTCCAGATTTTATCAAAGATTTGGTTAATCGTGTAAATGGCACAATTGTCGAATGTAATACCGCCTATGCGGGTTCTCGTAATGACACAGAATCGCATATGCAGGCAATTCGCGAACGCGGGTTTTTGGATATTGCCCCGGTCGATATCATGGACGCTGATGATTCAATTGCATTAAACGTTGATAATGGCAAAAGATTAAATGAAAATTATGTAGGCTCTCATTTTCGCGATTATGGCTCTTTCTTGGTTTTGTCGCATTTCAAAGGACATCAAATGGCGGGCTTTGGTGGCGCATTAAAAAATATATCTATTGGTATGGCATCGTCAATGGGTAAGGCTTGGATTCATTCTGGTGGCACGTCCAAAGACAATCCATGGGGTGGCGAACAAACAGCGTTCTTGGAATCTATGGCGGACGCATCAAAATCAGTTGTTGAACATGTTGGTCGTGACAATATGGCATTTATAAATGTATTAAACAGAATCAGTATCGATTGCGATTGTAATGCGAATCCGGCGGAACCAGATATTCATGATATCGGTATTTTGGCGTCCATTGACCCGGTTGCCGTTGATCAGGCAGGTATTGATATGGTTTCCAAGGCTGAAAATAACGACAAATTGATGGCGCGTATCGCGGACAGAAATGGTTTGCATACATTAGAGGCCGCCGAACAAATCGGTGTTGGTTCGCGTGAATATAAATTGATAGATTTAGATAATCCGGCACCATTGGAAATGCCAAATACAACATCGCAAACCGAAACATCGGTTGCTCCAGAACCAACAACCGAAACAGTTGCGGAAAATTCAAATGCAACGGATTTATATGGTGAAACACCAAATGCCGAATAAAATAAAAAACATAAAACAAATGGGAATTTTGATTAAAAAAATTCTTTACTTAAAAAAAATAATTCTTTAAAATAACCGCGTTAAAACATTAACAAAAAAAGGAAAGGGAAATGGCACAAAAAACAATCAAAAAAAATACTAAAAAAACAACTGCACGCGCTTCTGTTAAAGCATCTGCGACACGTTCAATGCCAACAAAATCTGTGGCAAAATCAACAAAACGCGTTGTGCGTGCAACAAACAAAAATGCCGATGTAATGGAAACAAAAACCGCATGCGCATGTGGTGAAAAATGTCATTGCTGCTGCTGTTGTGGTCATCGCATTATTCGTTGGTGCATCAAGGTTATTTTGTTATGTATCGTGTTTGTTGCCGGTATGGCGGTTGCACCATTGTTTATGAATGAAAAACCAATGCATCATATGGAATTTGATGATAACGGTTGTGTTGTTTTGGAATCTGTAAAATGTCCAAAAATGTTGGAAACATTGTCTGTTGCGGATACAAATGCCGATGGTTGTATTTCACGCGAAGAAATAAAATCTGCAAAACATGAAATGCGTAGTGCAAAACAGGCAGATGTTGCGGCCGATGAAGATATGGATATCGACCAATAAATAATAACGGATAAAAAAAGCACCGAACTTTTGTTCGGTACTTTTTTTTATTATTGGACAACAATTATAATCGCGGCTGTGCTTTGCCCAGACGGATTATTTACCTTTTAAAATGCGCGCCTTGGATTTATCCCACTCGCGCTGTTTAATTGTTTCGCGTTTGTCAGCACGATTTTTACCATAACCAATTCCCAGTAAAACTTTTAATCGACCGCGATTGGTAAAATAAAATTTCAAAGGAACAATGGTTGCACCTTTTTCTTGCAACTTTCCAATCATGCGATTGATTTGTGCGCGATGCAACAATAACTGACGACTGCGTCTTTCGTCAAAATTAACGATGCGTGCCGCCGTTGGCAGTTTTTGAATTTCGACCCCAGCCAAATATAAATCGTTTCCACGTTTTTGCACAAAACCATCAACAATGGATACCAGCCCATATCGCACAGATTTTAATTCCGCCCCCGTCAGTGATATTCCGGCCTCGATTGTATCGGTAATAGAATAACTAAACCGCGCCTTGCGATTTTCTGCGACTTGTCCAACTTTGATGATATTTCTTGTCATTGTTTATTCTTCGTTGGTTGTATCAATTTCTGTATTTTCTGGTGATTCTGGGTTGTCGAATTGTTTTTGTGGGCGTTCATACAGTTTGATTTTTGGATACAATTTGAAAGTATTTTCATACAAAATTGCTTCTAATTTTTTGATTTTTACATCTTTGATATGAGCCAACATAACCGCCGTTTTTTTCACCATCCATGGTTCGCATGTTTTTCCGCGCAATGGTGTCGGTGCCAACAAAGGTGCATCGGTTTCAACGACAATTCTGTCCAACGGAATTTTTTTGAATACTTCGCGAACCGCATCTGCGTTTTTGAAAGTCAAAATACCACTGGCTGAAAAATAAAATCCGCGGTCCAGCATGATTTTTGCCATATCCCATGTGCCTGTATAACAATGCAAAACACCGTGATTTTTATCTGTCAAATATTTAATTGTGTCTTCTTCGGCTTGTCTGGTATGAATTGCCACAGGTAAATCATATTCGCGTGCGATTTCTAATTGGTCATTGAACAGTTTAATTTGGTCGGCGCAATTATCATTGCGTTCATGATAATCCAAACCAATTTCGCCAATACCAATAACCGCAGGGTCGTTTAAAACATCTGGGGTTAAATAGTCTGCCGGATTAACAGTTCCTGCGCAATCTGGGTGAAAACCAATTGTGCAGAACACATTTTTATGTGTGCGCGCAATATCTAAAACCACCGGGACATCGGCTGGTTCTGCGGTTGCACTGACAATAACACCAACATTTTTACGGCGCGAACGACCAATAACATCATTAACACCACCGCGGTATTTATCATTTAAATGACAATGAGTATCTATAAACATTTTTTTACATCCATTATTATTTTAAAAATTCCAACTTCTGGTTCCAAATGAACCGCATTTATATCCGCAATAGCCTTAGTGGCATTTGGGTACAAATCTGCCAATCCAAAGTATGCAATTGTATCCAGCAAAATGCTATATAATTCTGGGGCTGGCGCAATTTTTTTTGCAATCATCATCAAATCAGACGAAGTTGCAGAATTATTTTTTAATGTTTCAATCAGTTCGTCATAAATTATATCACCACCACTGCGCTTCATATCTGCGATTTTACCAAAACTGCCATTGGCGAGTTTGATTATCTCGGGACTGACATCTGCATCTGGCATAAAACGAACACACAAATCGCGTAATTCACTGACAGACAAAGGGTGCATTTTTTCGACGCGTGCGCGCGAACGCAGTGTTGGTAAAACATTTGCCAACTGATGAACAACCAACAAAAATAAAGTTTTCGCAGGTGGTTCTTCTAATAACTTTAAAATTGCGTTTGATGCCGCCTTGTTCAATTCGTCCAGCGAGTCAATCAATACCACGCGCCAAGAATCAGACATTGCCGACAGTTGCATTTTATCAATCATTGCGCGAACCGTATAAACAGAAATTTCTTTGCTGTCTGGTTTTAATTTTCCGTCTTTATCCAGGTTGCGTGATTGGTCAATAATAAAAAAATCGCCAACATTTCCATATACCATGCGCGCCAGTTTATATGCCAATGTTGCCTTGCCAATGCCGCGTGGCCCGGTCAGCATCCATACAGGGTGTATAGGGTGATTGTCACGATTGTTCCATGCGTTCATGAAATTTTTAACCGTTCCCATGTGACCAATCAAAGTATCGTTATCCATAGGGTGTGGAAAATCAAAAACAGGTACCGATTTTTTTGCCATCAATAAACCTTTAATTCATATTTAATAATACCATAATATTTTTCCATACGCGACGGAATAATTGAATGCGACGGACGGTGTCGCGTGCGACCAAATCTGCACTTGCAACCGTTTTACCATTTTTTGTCGCAACCAATGTTCCAATCTTGTCCCCGGCATGAATTGGCGCGGCAACTGGGCTGTCATACAATGCAACAACCCGCACACCCGTCATACCGTCTGTTTTTGCCAGGGTAATAGCAAAAGGTTTTTTAACCGTTGCAACGACAAAATCATCACGTCCATACCACGTTGGTAATTTTGCGACTTCTTCCCCAGGGCGATAAAAAACTTTGTTCATAGTTGTTGAAAAACCATGATTCATCATTTTTTTCATCTCGTTTGCCAATGCGTCATGACCGCGACCGTGAAATCCGTTTATAACACCAATCAATCGCCGCCCACCAACAACGCTACTTGCCACAACACCGTATCCGCCATCGTCTGTGTGTCCAGTCTTTAATCCGTCTGCGCCCGGCATAACAAACAATAATTTGTTGTAATTCAATGTGTGGGTTTTGCCCCAATCACGACACCAGTCATCTTGGTATTCGTTAAATTCAAATCGTCTTGTTGCAAACATCGGGTAAATATCAGGATAATCACTGATAATATGTGTTGCCAAAATTGCGAGTTCTCGTGATGTCATTAAATTTGCCGGGTGGGGCAGGCCGCTTGCATTTCCAAATGTAGATTTTTCCATACCTAACGCAGAGGCCTTGCGTTGCATCAACCCAGTAAAAGCATTTTCATTGCCGGCCAGTTTTTCCGCCACAACAACCGATGCATCGCCCCCAGATAACACAATCAAACCCAAAATTAAATCGCGAACTTTGACAGATTGTCCATTGTTTAAACAAATCTTGGACGCCGGATACCATAATGGATTTTTATAGTCCGCATTACTGGATACAGGAAAACGGTCGTCTAAACTAACGCGTCCAGCCTTAATTTCGTCAAACAATACCGCCAAAGTCATCAATTTTATCATGGACGAAGGCGGCATTAACACATCGGCATTTTTTGACACGATTTCAGCCCCAGAATCATAGTCAATCAAAAACGCAGATTTCGCAGTTGTGGTAAATTCTGCGTTTGCCGCACATGTAATAAATGACAATAAAAAAGCGAATACAATTTTATTCATATCGCCCAAATCTTAAAAGATTTTATTCGTGTTTTCCAATAATTTTTTATAAAATTTTTTCACCGATAAATTGGCCATTTTTTATGTCTGTTAATTTAATGTCGCAAATCGTGCGTGGCGGAATTGATGCCCCCACAATCACAACATCTATATCGTCCGGTGTGCGTGCAATATTATTGTTCTCGACCAGGCAAGATACAGTTTTACCGATTTGTGTTGCCATAAAATCAGCCAAGTTTCTATCCGCCAATTCGGTAATTTGATGGACGCGTTGTTTTGATATGTTGCGCGGAATTTGGTTCGGCATAGTCGCACCGACTGTCCCAGGTCTGGGTGAATACGGAAACGCATGAATTTTAATTGGGCGAACCTCAGCCACCAAATCTAATGTTTCATTAAACAATTCGTCTGTTTCGCCTGGAAAACCGCAAATAATATCCCAACTGAAAGTGATACCGTCTGCGGCTGCAACAATTTTGCGCACCAAATCGGCATTGTGTCGCCGCAACATTGCGGATAAAATGGTGTTTGACCCTGATTGCATAGATAAATGCAAATGCGGCATCATGCGTTTGTCGTTATGAATCAAATCGATAATTTTGAAAATTTCAGGGCTGGCTGGGTCCAACGAAGAAATACGCAAACGGCGAATTTCGGGTACATCACGCAACAGCATTTTGCAAACATCGCTGATAAAAATGAATTTATCGCCCATTTTATATGCGTATGATGCGCTATCAACGCCTGTGATGACAATTTCATAAAATCCGCGTTTAACGGCTGCGCGCGCATCAGCCAATATTTCATCGTATGGGAATGATACAGCCGGTCCGCGTAAAAGTCTGGTCACACAATAAGTGCATTTATGATTACAACCATTTTGAATTTGAATAAATTGCTTTGATAATTCGGGTGTTTCATGAACAAAACTAACAATTTCGCCATTTGTATTTAATTTTGCTAAACCGTCGATATATGACTGCGGATTTAATTTATCAGCATTAGAAATTACCACAGTATTCGGGATTTTTTCGAACAATTCAGGGTTTCTTGTTGCGCCACAGCCTGTCACAAAAATAGGCACATTTGGATTTTCGCGGGAAATACGCCGCACAGATTGTGCAGATTGCCGTTCGGCCTCGGCTGTGACCGAACAACTATTAACGATAATCGCCGTATCGACATGTGGTGCCAAAACATTTTTAATCTTTTCGCACTCTAACGCGTTCAAACGACAACCAAAAGACAAAGATTTTATATTTTCTTCTTGCATTTTTAATATCCTTGGGGCATTATAGCCTGGTTAGAAAAAAATTCAACAAAGGATTTAAAATGGCACGTACAACAAATTCTGATACATTACCATACGTGGATAGTCGTTATGAATTAGGCATGTTGGCATCACAACGCGTTCGTGATTTGAACGGTGGTGCTGAACCTGTGGTTGAACCTGGTCGTGATAAACTGACTGTGGTTGCATTGCGTGAAATTGCATCTGGAAAATTGGACGTTGCAAATGTTCGCCATGAATTTGTGCAATCTTACAAAGATACCCCGGCTGCCGATGCAGATGCAGAAACATTAGAGGTTGAATCCACCGATCCACAATTGCGCGAATTGGATGCAGAATTGGAAAATTCGTTGATGGACGATGCGGTTGTTGGTGCCGACACAGATGCTGACGATACACCTGATGACGACGAATAATTTATCCGGAGTCGTCGCATAGTTGGTCTAGTGCGCCACATTGGAAATGTGGTATACCGGCAACGGTATCAAGGGTTCGAATCCCTTCGACTCCGCCAGGGAATTAAAATCTTAAACCGCCATTTTAGGCGGTTTTGATTTTAACCTGGCGGAGTCGAAGGGATGCGCCAGAGCGTCCGGCGCATGACATGCGCCACACGAAAAAGAATTTTTCGTGAAAGATGGACGTGCATGGCGAATACGAGAATACACAATTAGAAAAATCATAAAAACGGAGTTTTTGTCCCTACGAGTTTTTATAGATTTTTATTATTGTGTATCGAGGGGGGCGACTCCGCCACATATTTGGCAAACAAAGTGCAGCCAAATCGTTACGGTTTCCCCGCAGACACGAAGTGTCGAGGGAATCCCTTCGACTCCATGATTCTTTTTTATAGATTTTTATTATTGTGTATCGAGGGGGCTTCGACTCCATTTTATTTTTTATTAACAATCTTGACAAAATATTATTTTGGTATTATATTAAATAGAGAAAGAGGAAAATAATGAATTTTGAATTGAAGCCTTTGAATTGGAATTTTATCAAACACAATTATACAGAAATGTATGATTTGTTGGATGCCAACCGTACGCGCCTGGAACCATGGTTTGATTGGGCTGGCAAAGATATAACACCAAATAAATCAAGGTTTTATATCTTTTTGTCTTTGTATATGTTGCAGACAAAATATAAAAAATTTATGCACAAGATAAATCCGTCAAAATTCTATGATGTTCAATTTATTATGTACAAGGATGAAAAAATTGTTGGTATGTGCGGCTTAGATAATATTGATGCTAAAAATAAAGGCGATGCAGAATTATGGTTTTTAACCTTTGATGGCACACCTTATGGCACTGTGGATTACGCAATACAACAGATAGAGAGTTATAGTGCAGATACTGCGAGTTTAAAGAGTTTATATGCGCATGTCCGCCCAGATAACACAAAATCATATAAAGCATTACAAGATAGAAACGGTTATACAACTGATGGAAGTCAATATAC
>ODAI013846015.1_pt1 | contig 36826 bp, 33 predicted proteins | sample 1539321 | NCBI WGS metagenome assembly ODAI01 (sample SAMN02144231, study PRJEB22623) | gut metagenome | biome: sheep rumen | host: Ovis aries | place: New Zealand
AGATCGACAAGTGGATCAGAGATATCAATGCTGAAAAGACAAATGATAAGAAGATGGCTAAGGTTGACGAGGTGAAGAAGGAGTACGAGGAGTATGCAGCAACTCTCTCAACCACAGCTGACGGCGAAGAGGGAACTACAGCAACCACAACTACCACCACAACAACAACTACTACAGCAGCTTCATCCGGTGATTCTTCAGATACAGCCACCACAACGACTTCCAATCCTTATGAGAACGAAGTTACTGTGACTAAGCTCACCACTACAGAAGCTGACAGCAGCAACAGTACTACAGATACTGAAGCTGAGCAAGAGACAGACGAGCAGAAGGCTGAAAAGGCATTCAATGAGAAGGTGTTCAGTGATATGCCTCTTTACAAGGCTGAGAAGTACGATTATGACAAGGATACGATCTATATCCTTATCAAGGGCGATATCGCTGAGAGAATGACTGATGATGATATCTGGACAAAGGATAAGATCGATGCAGTTCTCAGAGAACGCTATGCTAAGGACTTCTCAGATTGGATCGAGGGTATCGCAAACAGCTATTCTGTTGAGAAGAACAACTCAGCATATAAGAGATATGCTCCTTTCAAGCTGGATATTAAAGACGTTTCATTATACGGCTGATAAAAATGGCCGCCGGAAGATTATTCCGGCGGCTTTTTATATTTTATCTGCTCCGACTTCTATCCATGCCGGACGGAAGCCGCTTTTAATAGCTATATTCCAGGAATGAAGATTTGCGATCTGAGTGCCGTAGAATGGTATATCTCCGTTTTCGATGATCTTGTTCCTAAGCAGCGAAACGAGGTAAGTTCCGATCCCTTTGGAACGGTATTTAGGAACAACATCTATACCGATCTGCTGCCAGCCGGGAGCGTCCTCGGAGCAGCCTGCCATGCCAAGAATATCCCGGCCCTTACAGGCACAAACGACGATCCTGTCGGGGCGTTCCGGCTTATACTCAGGACAGATAGCATTCGGGAACCGGCTGTCACCATAGAATTTGTGGATCTCATCGTCGAAATACCATCTGATATCAAACTTCCCCTGCGGTATTACAGTATCCGCAGTGGGAAGGAACATATGTGAGGTCTCACCAAGTGAGTAGCCGTATTTATTTAGCTCCGGCTCAAGGGTAAGAAGCTTTGGCAGTTCAAAAAGCTTGAATCCGGAGCCTTTTTTCAGAAATTCTACAAGAGCGCTGTCAAGCTTTTCATCGGCGGAAATAATAACATTCGAGCCTGTAGTTACCATACGAAAGAAGAAATTTTCATCGGAATATCTTCTTCGGCCTTCGTTTAGCGCCGGTACAGTGAGAACGTTTTCTTCTATATCGAAATCTCTGGGTGTGCAGTTAAAATCCTTTGACAAAAGAGTTTTGAGTTCACTGTAGTAATCCTTCATAATAATGCCTTTCATATTTTGTTGTATTTCCGTCCCTGCCATGTATCGAGAGCTGCAAGCTTTTTGTCGATACTGCTGATGACGGATTTTTTGTCGGCGCTCCACAGAGGAGCAATAAGCTTTTTGCGGTCACCATCTCCGGTTATTCGCTCTATGACTGTTTCTTGCGGGAGAACTTCAAGCTGCCGCACTACGATATCAACATATTCATCCTTGGTAAGAAGATCAACACCGCCGTTGGAGTACATTTCCGCAAGCTTAGTGCCGCGGATAACGTGAAGCATCTGAAGTTTGATTCCGTCTGGTTCAAGTGAAGCAGCTTCAATAGCGCTGTCTGTCATCATTTCCGGAGTTTCTCCCGGAAGGCCGTTTATGAGATGCAGACAAACCCTGATGCCGGCGTTTTTCAGTTTATTGTATCCTTCAAGAAACTCATTGTGAGAACAGCAGCGGTTTATGAGAGAAATGGTGCTTTCGTGAGCTGACTGCATACCGAGTTCGACAGTAAGATAAGTCTGTTCACTGATTTCTTTAAGGAGACATACGATGTCATCCGGCAGACAGTCTGCGCGGGTGCCTATTGAGATGCCTGCAATGTCCGGAAAACATAATGCATCATATATAAGCTGCCGGAGCTTTTCAGCCGGCATATAGGTATTTGTGTTAGCCTGAAAATAGGCAAGCAGAGGCACTCTGCCAAATTTTTTTCTTATACGCAGAGATTCAAGAGAGAGCTGCTCGGTCAGAGAAAGTCCGGGATTTGTGAAATATCCGCTTCCTCCGTCGCAAAAGATACAGCCTCCGTATCCTTTTGAACCGTCTATATTAGGGCAGGTAGCTCCGCATTCAAGAACAGCTTTCTGGAGCCTGCCGCCGAATGTTTTTTTATAGTGATAGCTGAGTGTGTGATATCTTTTGTTGTCACTGCTATAAGGGAAAGGATTTATATTCATGCCGATACCTCCATAACAATGTTACCATATAAGACAGAGTTTGTCAAATTATATGTGATCCACTAAAAAATCGCAACATATGGTCTCTCCGGCACTTGACATTCCCGGCTAAAAGGGTTACAATTAATATATGCAGCAAACGTGCTGGCAAGATGTCAGAATGCGAGCAAATCTTAGAAAAGGAAAAACAGCTTGAAGAATAATATTGTACTTATAGGAATGCCCGGAGTTGGCAAAAGCACGGTCGGAGTTATACTTGCAAAAATACTTGGATATAAGTTTGTGGATACCGACCTTGTTATACAGGAGAAGGAGAAAAAACTGCTCCGAGATATAATCTCACAGCAGGGTATCGACGGCTTTATCAGGACCGAAAACCGTATATGCAGCCGGCTCAGAGCGGAAAAATGCGTTATAGCTACCGGAGGCAGTGTCGTCTACGGAAAGGAAGCGATGAAGCACCTCGGAGATATTGGTACGATAGTATATCTGAAGCTTGATTATCGTAAACTCAGATACAGACTTGGCAATATTAAAAACAGAGGCGTAGTTATCCGTAAGGGACAGAGATTGATTGAACTTTATAACGAAAGAACGCAGTTATATGAAAAATACGCTGATATAGTCATTGATGAAAATGGCTGTAATATTGAAAAGACCGTTGGTAAAATTCTGGATAGCATAAACAAATGACTTGTGCAAAATGCACAAGTAGTATGTGCTAAAAGTATTGAAATGCACAATTTTGTTTTTTGCACAAAAAACTTCTTTGACAAGAGGGGCTTTTTGTGTTATAATATAGCTTAGGTAATTATTATGAAATCTTAAGAGTCCGATGCTCTTCAGCAGCTATACTGCTCTGGCTTGCGGATATCGGAAAGGAAATGATATGTCTAAGATCATTGCAGTTACATCCGGCAAGGGAGGTACGGGAAAATCTACAGTATGTGCCGGCCTTGGCTATACTCTGGCAAAACAGGGACATAGGACCCTGCTTATAGAGCTCGATTTCGGACTCAGATGTCTCGACATCATGTTTGGCATGGAAAATGATATAAAGTATGATCTCGGTGATGTTCTGTCCGGAAAGAAACAGCCTCTTGAAGCTGTTAGTCAGGTGCCTATGGCAACTAATCTGAGTCTTCTTTGCGCTCCCAGAACGCTTACAAGCGTCACAGCAGAGCAGATATACGATATATGCCGCTCCATTAAGAAATATTTTGAGTATATCATTATCGATACCGGCGCAGGTATCAATTCCCATGTTTTTGATATAGTTGAGCAGGCTAACCTCATTCTTGTAATATCAACTCCTGATCAGGTCTGCATCCGTGATGCAGCTCTCATGTCTGATGAGTTCTACAACAGAGGAAACAAGAGCCAGCGACTCATTATAAATAAGGTCAGCAAAAAAGTCATCGGTAATGCACTTGTAACCAATCTCGATGAAATAATCGATAAGGTAGGAGTACAGCTCATTGGTGTTATCCCGGATGATTTCAAGATGACAGTAGCTACAGGCAAAGGAAATCCTATCCCGACCGATTCAGAAGCTCTTAAGGCATTCGATGCCATATCCAAGAGACTGGACGGAGAGTTTGTTCCGCTGACCGTTAAAACATCTTGAACCAGAAATATATTCCGCATTGCGGGGAAAGGAACGAAAAATGAAGATAGCGATCATTGCTCATGATGCAAAAAAAGAGCTTATGGTTCAGTTCTGCAGTGCATACTGCGGTATACTGTCCAAGCATACGCTTATAGCAACAAATACAACAGGAAAACAGGTAAGTGAAGCTACAGGTCTGCCGATAAAGAGATATCTCAGCGGACAGGGAGGAGCAGAGCAGATCCTTGCTCTCCTTTCATGCAACGAAGTTGACGTTCTTCTCTTCTTCAGAGATCCTATAAATCCAAAGGCTACTGACGTACATGGAATGAACCTTCTCAGGCTCTGCGATGTCCATAATGTGCCTGTTGCAACAAATATTGCTACCGCTGAAGCGCTTATACTCGCTCTTGAAAGAGGAGATCTTGACTGGCGTGAAGTCGGTACACCGAGCATCTGATGTTCAATTGTCCCTGTACAGGGACAATTTTCATGTATAAGAGATTTTAGTCGTAATAGCGTATAATTTTTAAGTATGTAAACAAAAAATATGCATCTTGACGTTCCTAATCAAAATGAAAGGCTGAGAAAATATGGCATTAAATATCAAACGTCCCAACGGTACAGAAGACGTCCTTCCCAAGGACATCCACAAGTGGTATACCGTTGAGAAGATAGCAAGAGAGACCGCTGAAAGCTACGGTTTCTCCGAGATCAGAGTCCCGACCTTTGAAAACACTGACCTTTTCCTCCGCTCTGTCGGAGAGACAACTGATGTTGTTCAGAAGGAAATGTATACTGTCAAGGCGAAGGAGACTGAATTTACGCTGCGCCCTGAGGGAACCGCAGGTACTATCCGTGCAATGCTCCAGAACGGACTTCTCAATGAGGCTCTTCCCCAGAGAGTTTTCTATATACTCTCATGTTTCCGTCATGAAAGACCTCAGGCAGGACGTCTCCGTGAATTTCACCAGTTCGGACTTGAAATGGCTGGAAGTCAGTCGCCTGCTGCTGATGCCGAGGTAATATCTCTTGCAAAAACCATCCTCGACAGACTTGAGGTAAAAAATATAGAGCTTTATATCAATTCCATAGGCTGTCCCACTTGCCGTGCAAAGTATCACGAGGCATTAAGAGCTTATTTTGAGGCCAGAAAAGACGAGCTCTGTGAGACTTGTCAGGACAGACTTACAAAGAATCCTATGCGTATTCTTGATTGCAAGAGTCCTATCTGTCAGGAAATAGGCAAGGATGCTCCGCTCATACTCGATTATCTCTGCGAGGAGTGCAGTGACCACTTTGAAAAGCTTAAGAAATACCTTACAAATCTGGGAATAGATTATAAGGTCAATCCGAAAATCGTCCGTGGTCTTGACTACTACACAAAGACTGTATTTGAGTTCGTTACAACTGAGATAGGTGCACAGGGCACTGTCTGCGGCGGCGGACGCTATGACGGTCTTATCGAACAGCTTGGCGGCCAGCACGTTCCCGCACTTGGATTTGGTATGGGAATCGAAAGACTGCTTCTCCTTATGGACAAGCAGAACTGCGCATATCTGGCACCTAAGAAGTGCGATATATATTTTGCTACAATGGGCGATGCTGCACTTGAAAAGGCTATGGAGCTTGCAAAGCAGCTTCGTGAGTACGGCCTTTATGCTGAATATGATCTTATGGGCAGAGGCCTTAAGGCACAGATGAAGTATGCAAATAAGATAGGTGCCGCCTTCACGATCGTCCTTGGAGATAATGAGCTTGCGGAGAGCAAGGCAAAGCTTAAGGATATGGAAAAAGGCGAGGAGACTGAGATACTCCTTGATGATAAATTCGTGGGGAATTTCGAATCAGTATATTTCAATAAAATGATGGATGTTCTTGATGATCCTCAGATCATGGGAGCATCTAATAATCCGGTTGAGGTGAAAGAATAATGGCAGATACAATGAAGGGTCTTAAGAGGACTCATTACTGCGGAGAAGTTACAGAAATAGGAAAGGAAGTCGTTGTAGGCGGCTTTGTAGACAGGATAAGAGATAAGGGCGGAGTTATTTTCCTCGTTCTCAGAGACAGAACCGGTGTAGTTCAGCTTCTCTTCAACGAGACAACTGATCCTGCTATTTTCGAGAAGGCTTCTTCATGCAGAAGTGAATATGTGGTAATGGCTAAAGGCGAAGTCCGTGAGCGTGAGAGCAAGAATGACAAGCTCAAAACAGGTCATGTAGAGATCTTCGTTACAGACTTCAGAATACTTGCAAAGGCTCAGACTCCTCCTTTTGAGATCACAAATGAGACAAAGGTAAATGAGGAGCTCCGTCTTAAGTACCGCTATCTTGACCTCAGAAGAGCACCTCTCCAGGAGAATATCATAAAGCGTCACGAGATAGCAAGAGTTACCCGTGAGTATTTCTATGAGAACGGCTTCCTTGAGATAGAGACACCTATGATGATGAAGTCCACACCTGAGGGTGCAAGAGACTATCTCATCCCATCAAGAGTACACCCCGGAAAGTTTTATGCACTTCCTCAGTCTCCGCAGATCTATAAGCAGCTCCTTATGATTTCTGGTTATGACCGCTATATCCAGCTTGCCCGCTGCTTCCGTGATGAGGACCTCAGAGCTGACAGACAGCCTGAATTTACCCAGATAGACCTTGAAATGTCCTTCGTTGATGCAGAGGATATCCAGGAGTGCGTAGAGGGCTTCGTGCAGAGAGTGTTCAAGGAAGTAATGGGTGTTGATGTGCCTGTACCGCTTCCGAGACTGACTTTTGCAGATGCTATGAACCGTTACGGCTCTGATAAGCCTGATACACGATTCGGCTTTGAGATCCAGGATATCACAGAAACAGTAAAGGATATAGATTTTGTAGTATTTAAGAGCGCAATAGAGGACGGCGGTTCAGTCAGAGCTATAAACGTCAAGAACGGCGCTGCTGCATATACCCGCAAGGAGATAGACAAGCTGGTTGAACACGCAAAGGGAATCGGTGCAAAGGGACTTGCATATATTCGCTGGGCTGACGAGCCTAATTGTTCCTTCAAGAAGTTCCTCGGCGAGGGAGATCTTGAAAAGATATGTGCTGCAGTTGATGCTCATGAGGGAGACCTCGTGCTGATCTGCGCTGATAAGACAAAGACTGTTCTTTCCACACTTGGTGCTATAAGACTTATCTGTGCAAAGAAGCTTGACGTTATCCCCGAGGATAAGTACAACTTCCTCTGGATAACAGAAATGCCTTTCTTTGAGCATGATGATGAAAACGATACATGGGTAGCAGCACATCATCCGTTCACAATGCCTATGGAGGAGTGTCTTGAATATCTTGATACCGATCCTGCAAATGTTCGTGCTAAGGCATGGGATCTGGTGCTCAACGGTACAGAGCTCTCCAGTGGTTCAATGCGTATAACTGATTTTGAGCTCCAGCAGAAGATGTTCGAGGCTCTGGGCATGACTGACGAGGAGATCCAGGCTAAATTCGGTTTCCTTGTTGACGCATATCGTTATGCTGCACCACCTCACGGCGGTATGGGAATCGGTCTTGACAGACTTGCAATGATAATGTGCAAGGCTGACAGTCTCCGTGATGTTACAGCATTCCCGAAGGTTCAGAACGCAAGCGAGATCATGTCTGAGTGTCCGTCAACTGTTGACGATGAGAGCCTTGATGTTCTCGGCATAGCTGTAACAGCAAAAGAAGATGAGTAATCGTTTTTATGCCGTATGCGGCATACTTGAAATAGACGGAAAGATACTTTTTGTACGGCATACATATGGCGCAGCTAAGGACAGGATACTAATACCCGGTGGATACGTCAAGGAAGGTGAGTTCCCGTCAGAGGCCGTAAAGAGGGAATTTTTCGAGGAGACAAGTGTGCAGGCTGAGGCTGATTCAGTATTTGCGATACAATTCAGAACAGATCAGTGGTGTATAGTTTTTCGTATGAAGCATATCTCCGGAGCACCTGTTTCGGACGGATATGAGAACAGCGAAGTCCTTCTTCTGACACCGGAGGAAGCTGTTGAACGTCCTGACATCACAAATATGAGCAGAGCTATACTCAGATCATATATCAGTGATAAGGATAAGACTCTCGAAAAGGGCGACTATCAGTCGATATCACTCGAAAGAGGGACCTATGAGATATTTGGGGTATAAAGGTATTCCAAATCTGTATAAATTCACAATGAAATTCTTCTTGACATTATCAGTTATTTGAGTTATAATAAAAAAGTAAATTGAATAACGTAATAAAGGGAGCTGTCTGTAGGGTCAGCTCCCTTTGTGTTATTTGGCAAAATGAATGTTGGTCATTATTTTTGCGGTTATCTATTGACATTTATGATAGAATGTGATATGATATATGAGTAAATGACCGATGGTCAATTTGATTTAGGAGGGATAGAATGGCATCTGAAACTGTAAAAAAGATTCTTGAGGCAGAATCAGAAGCTGAAAAAAAGATGTCAGAAGCAAAGGCGCGCCGTGATGACATCATCAGCTCTGCACAGGGAAAGGCAGCTCATACCGTCCAGAAAAGTCTCAGTGAAGCGGCAAAGGAATCCGGAGAAATAAAAGCCGGATTCGGAAAAATGCTTTCTGCATACCGTGAGGAGGCGGAGCGAGGCTGTGAGGACAAACTTAAAGAAGTCCGCAGCAGAGCTGAGAAGAATATGGATAAGGCCATAGACGCTATAATAGGCCAGTATTTCTGAGGGACTGTTTTCCCGGAAGGAGTGTGATGTGAAAAATGGCGAAGCTCAGAATGAAAAAAATCGAACTGATCGCTTTGCTTACAGACAGCAAAAAGATAATTGAATTGCTCCAAAGGCGTGGTGTCATAGAACTGTGCAGAAACAGTGATGAAGAGCTTGAGAATACAAATGTAACGGCTGTTGTGGGAGAATTTGAGAAATTTCGCACTACAGTTGTTCAGGCAATGGATGTACTTGATCGCTATGCACCGGAAAAAGGCAGTATAACCGATATGTTCGGAGGACGGACAGAGGTTGAGACCGATAATTTCGGAAGAGAAGCGATGAAGCTTGAAAAGATAATGTCTGCTGCGGGAGAGATACGCCGGCAGAACAAGCTGATAGCAGATTCTGAGAGCCGTATATCTCAGCTTGAGGTAAAAAATGACACGCTGAAACAGTGGATCCCTCTTGATGTTCCTATGAATTTCAGGGGAACCGATACCACGAAAGCCTTTATCGGAACGGTGCCCTATGCTGTCAGCGCAGAGCAAATTGAGGATATGCTGCCGGAAGGCTGCAGTGCTGAGACAGTATATTCGTCAAAGGAGCAGACTGATCTCTTTGTGATATGTTTAAACGAAGCTGCTGATGAGGCAGAAGAGATACTTCGTAAAAACACCTTTATCCCTATATCTGATCCCGACAGTCATACTGCGGCTGAGCAGATAAAGCTTAGCGGTGAAGAGATAAGCAGATTGGAAAAAACTATAGAAGCTGCTGAGAATGAGATAAAGAAGCTCTCGGAAAATCGCCGTGAGTTCAAGTTTGCCATAGATTATCTTACAATGCGTAAGGATAAGTATGAGGCGCTCAGTTCTCTTGGATTTACGGAGAATACCTTCGTACTGACAGGATTCATCCCCGAGAAATATGCAGATCAGCTCCGCAAAGAGATCGAGAGCAAGTATACGGCATCGGTTGAATTCACCGACCCGGCTGAAGACGAGGATGTGCCTGTACTTCTTGAAAACAGCGGATTTTCTTCACCTGTCGAGGGTATAACAAGAATGTACGCAATGCCTGGAAAGAAAGATGTTGATCCGACTCCGGTAATGTCGTTTTTCTATTATCTCTTCTTTGGAATGATGCTTTCGGACGCAGGCTATGGTCTTGTGATGCTGATCGGAACTACGATAGCACTTAAAAAGTTCAGACTTGAAAAAAGCATGAGAAAGACACTGACCATGTTCCGGAATTGTGGTATATCCACTCTCATATGGGGGGCTCTTTTCGGAAGCTGGTTCGGTGATATAGTACAGGTTGTAGGGCGGGAGTTCCTCGGAAAAGACATAGGCAGCATCGCATTATGGTTCGAGCCTATGGATGAGCCGATAAAGCTGCTGCTGTACTCCTTCGGACTTGGAATACTCCATCTTTTCTTAGGTGTAGCAGTATCCTTCAGGATGTCCTGGAAGGAGGGGCGCAAGCTTGATGCAGTGCTTGATACTCTGCCGATTTATATGATAGTTCTTGGAGTTGCCCCATTGGGAGCTTCTATACTGACAGATGTTCCGGATATACTCAAAACCATAGGTACTCCGGTACTTATTGCAGGTGTAGTACTTCTTGTACTGACTTCAGGCAGGAGCTCGAAGTCCATATTCGGAAAGTTTTTCGGCGGACTTTATGCACTCTATAATACAGCAACCGGATATCTGAGTGATATTCTTTCATATTCGAGACTTCTTGCTCTGGGACTTGCGACCGGCTCCATAGCAGGAGTTATAAATCTTATCGGAACAATGCCTGAGAATACGGTATTAAAGGCGATACTGCTGGTTATTGTATTTATAGTTGGTCATACAGTAAATATGGCGATCAATCTTCTCGGAGCATACGTTCATACTGACAGACTACAGTTTGTTGAACTGTTTTCAAAATTCTATACCGGCGGCGGAAGGGAATTTTCACCACTCACCGTCAATACAAAGTATATAAAATTCAAGGAGGAAAATTACAATGAATAGCATCGGATTAGCATTAGCGATAATAGGAGCAGCCTGCGCATCACTTTTTGCAGGCATAGGTTCAGCAAAGGGAGTAGGTCTTGTCGGAGAGGCAGCTGCCGGCGTGGTATCAGTAGACCCGAATAAATTCAGCAAGGTACTCATACTTCAGCTCCTTCCCGGTACACAGGGACTTTACGGACTTCTTACAGCCATACTCATGCTCAGGAAAATAGGAATTCTTGGCGGAGATCTTGCTGATCTTTCAACAGCACAGGGACTTATGTTCCTTGCAGCAGCAATGCCGATAGCCATCGTGGGACTTTTCTCCGGTATAGCACAGGGCAGAGCAGCTGCAGCAGGTGTAGGTATCACTGCAAAGAAGCCTGAGCACAACGGAAAGGGAATAATCATGGCAGCAATGGTAGAGACATATGCTATCCTTGCACTTCTTGTGTCTATCCTTATAATCAACAATATATCTATCTGATCGGAACGGAGGTATAGACCATGTCCGGAATTGACGAGATACTGAATATGATCGGAACTCAGCAGAAGGATAATGAGGATAGGATCATTGCTGCGGCTGAAACAAAGGCTGCACAGATACAGAAGGAAGCTGATGAAAAGGCGGCAAGGGCTTATGAAGAGTCAGTTGAAAGGGCAAAACAGCTTCATCAGAGGAATTATGAAAATGCCTGTTCATCTGTAGATACAGAAATGAAGCGCAGGATTCTTGATTGCAAGGTTGAGCTGATAGATGAGACTGTTGCAAAGGTACTTGAAAAGCTCAGGAGCCTTCCGGATAAGGAGTATTTCTCACTTATTGCGAAGATGATAAAAAGTCACATAAAGGGAGAAAAGGGAACTGTTTACTTCGGAAAAGATGATCTGAAAAGACTTCCGGCAGATCTCAGTGCAGATATAAGCTCCGCAGCAGAGAAGGTCGGAGGAAGTCTTGTGATATCAGATGTGCCTGCTGAAATAAGTGACGGATTTGTGCTTGAATATGGACTCATCTCAGAGAATTGCAGTTTTTCAGCTGTACTTGAAGCAGAGAAAGAGGGAGTCCGTGATCTTGCGGCGAGACATCTTTTCGGGCAGGTGAACTGAGATGAGCGTAAAATATGCAAATGCCGTTGCAGCGGTAAAGGCAATGGAGAACACTCTTCTCACCAGGTCTGATATAGACCAGATGATCTCTGCACGGACAAGAGCTGAGGCAGAAGCCATAGCTTCTGCAAAAACCAGCGGAAATGATTCCCTTGAAAAGGTCTGGGAAATGCTCAGCAGCTATGCTCCTGATGACAGGGAGCTGAGGATCCTTCTTTACAGGAACGATTTTCACGATTTGAAGGCGGTTTTGAAAGCCACCATAGCTAATCGTGATCCGTCAGTTTATTATATCAGCCCTGCAAATGTAAGCCTTGAAGAGCTCTCAAGAGCTGTTTCAACAAAGGAGTTTGATATTCTTCCGGCTCATTTAGCCGAACCTGCTGAGGAAGCCTATGAGCTTCTTACAAGAACTCTTGACGGCCAGCTGTCTGATTCTCTGATAGATGCGGCTGCTCTTAAGGCGATGCAGGATGACGCAGAGAAATATGGCGGAGAATTTATGAAGAGCTTTGCGGCTCTGACGACAGTGTGTGCGGATATCAAAACTGCATACAGATGCAGCAGAAACGGAAAGAATGCCGGCTTCATTGAAACAGCAGTCTGCGGAAGCAGAGAGATAGATAAACTCTCTCTTGTCAGGGCAGCACAGACAGGCACTGAAAGTTTGCTGAGTTTTCTTGATACCACACCATATGGCGAGGCAGCCGCTCTGCTCAGGGAGAGTCCCGCCAGATTTGAGAAATGGTGTGATGATAAGATAATGGAGCTTGCTGAGACTGCAAGATTACAGGCATTTGGTATAGAGCCTCTTGCTGCGTATTATATAGCAAAAGAGGCGGAGCTGAAAAATCTCAGGATACTTGGAGTATGCAGGGAATGTGGTTCAGACAGGGAAACTATCGAGGAAAGGATGAGGAAGCTATATGTATAAAGCAGCGGTAATAGGCGATACAGCCAGTGTTTCCGGTTTTGCAGCATTAGGCCTCACCGTTTTCCGTGAGACGGAGCCAGACAAAGTAAAGAGGCTCATAGCCAAGCTTGCAGCAAGTGAATTTGCGGTTATATATATAACAGAACCCACAGCGGCTCTTGTAAGTGATACTATCAGCAAATACAGAAACAGTCAGCTTCCGGCAATCGTGCTTATACCTGCCATAGAGGGCAATACCGGTGACGGTATGCGAGGTGTGCATGAAGCCGTAGAAAAAGCTGTAGGTTCAGATATATTAAAGTAGGAAAGAGGCGGATAAACTGAAATGAGCAGCATAGGAACAGTAGTAAAGATCTCAGGCCCGCTTGTAGTAGCAGAGGGAATGAGAGATTCAAATATGTTTGATGTAGTGCGTGTCAGCAGCAAGAGACTTATCGGCGAGATAATAGAAATGCACGGTGACCGTGCTTCAATACAGGTTTATGAGGAGACAGCAGGTCTCGGGACAGGTGAAGAAGTTGAGTCCACAGGCGAACCGATGAGTGTAGAGCTTGGACCTGGACTTATCGGCAGTATTTTTGACGGAATACAGCGCCCGTTGGATGATATTCGCAGAGTATGCGGAAACAATCTCCAGAGGGGCGTAGAAGTACCCTCACTTAAGAGAGAGCCACTCTGGAAGTTCACCCCTACAGTAAAGACCGGAGACAAGGTCGTAGGCGGGGATATAATCGGAACAGTTCCTGAGACTGATATAGTTCTTCATAAGATAATGGTCCCAAATGGAGTTGAGGGCACAGTCAAGAAGATATCTGAAGGAGAATTTCATGCAGATGAAGTAGTATGTGTCATTGATACGGGCAAGGGTGACAAGGAGCTTACCCTCATACAGAAATGGCCGGTAAGAAGAGGCCGTCCTTATAGGAAGAAGCTGACACCTGATATGCCGCTTGTTACGGGACAGAGAGTTATAGACTGTCTTTTCCCGATAGCCAAGGGCGGTGTTGCAGCAATTCCGGGACCATTCGGAAGCGGAAAGACAGTAACTCAGCATCAGCTTGCAAAGTGGGCTGCTGCTGATATCATAGTTTATATCGGCTGCGGAGAGCGTGGAAACGAGATGACAGATGTTCTGAACGAATTTCCTGAGCTCATTGATCCGCACACTGGAAAGTCTCTAATGGAGAGAACGGTTCTCATTGCCAACACCTCTGATATGCCTGTTGCAGCCCGTGAGGCTTCTGTGTACACAGGTATAACCATAGCAGAATATTATCGTGATATGGGTTATTCCGTAGCACTTATGGCTGACTCTACCTCACGCTGGGCAGAGGCTTTGCGAGAGATGTCAGGCCGTCTGGAGGAAATGCCCGGAGATGAAGGCTATCCAGCTTATCTTGGAAGCCGACTTGCACAGTTCTATGAAAGAGCAGGAAGAGTCATCTCAAACGGTACCGACGGACGTGAGGGTGCACTATCAGTTATCGGAGCAGTATCACCTCCCGGAGGAGATATCTCAGAGCCGGTATCTCAGGCTACTCTGCGAATAGTAAAGGTATTCTGGGGACTTGATTCAAATCTTGCTTACCAGAGACACTTCCCCGCCATAAACTGGCTCACGAGCTATTCGCTCTATGCTGATTCACTTGCAGACTGGTACAAGAATAATGTATCAGTTGACTGGATGAAATACAGAGCCCGCTTCATGGAGATACTCCATGATGAATCAGAGCTGAAGGAGATAGTAAAGCTCATAGGTATGGATGCACTTTCTGACGGAGACAGACTGAAAATGGAGACAGCCCGTTCGATTCGTGAGGATTTCCTGCATCAGCTTGCATTCCACGAGGTCGATACCTACACAAGCCTTAAAAAGCAGCTCTATATGATGATGCTTATACTGAATTTCAACGATGAGGCTCTTGAAGCACTTAAAAAGGGTGCAGACATAGAAGCAGTAGCAGGACTGCCTGTCCGTGAAAGAATAGGCAGATTCAAATATGTAGAAGAGGCAAAAACAGACGAAGAGTACTCAAAGCTTTCTCTGGAGATATCCACTGAGCTTGATGACCTTCTCAGACTGGAGGAAGACTGATGCCAAGAGAATACAGAACCATTGAAGAGGCAGCAGGACCTCTGCTTCTTGTAAAGGACGTAGAAAATGTCAGCTACGGAGAGCTTGCAGAGATAAGACTCTCTAACGGTGAAAAAAGACGATGCCGTGTTCTTGAGATAGACGGCACAAATGCACTTGTACAGCTTTTTGAAAATGCTGCCGGAATAAATCTCAAGGACAGCAGCGTGGTATTTTCCGGCCACCAGATGGAGCTGGGAGTATCTGAGGATATGCTTGGACGTGTATTTGACGGTATGGGACGTCCGATAGATGATGGTCCGGAGATAATCCCGGAAATGAGAATGGATGTAAACGGCCTTCCGATGAATCCTGTTGCAAGAAAGTATCCTCAGGAGTTCATCCAGACCGGAGTATCTGCTATAGATGGACTTAACACCCTTGTAAGAGGTCAGAAGCTGCCGATATTCTCAGCCAGCGGACTTCCTCATGCACAGTTTGCAGCACAGATAGCTCGTCAGGCACGAGTAAGAGGCAAGGACGAGCAGTTTGCGGTAGTCTTTGCAGCAATGGGAATCACATTTGAAGAATCCGAGTACTTTGTACAGAGCTTCAAGAGTACAGGTGCACTTGACAGGACAGTGCTCTTTATAAACCTTGCAAATGACTCAGCTATAGAGCGTCTCGCAACACCTAAAATGGCACTGACCGCAGCTGAGTATCTTGCATTTGAGAAGGGGATGCACGTTCTTGTTATCCTGACAGATATCACAAACTATGCTGATGCTCTTCGTGAGGTATCGGCTGCAAGAAAGGAAGTCCCCGGACGAAGGGGATATCCCGGATATATGTATACAGACCTTGCGACAATATATGAACGTGCAGGCCGTCAGGACGGCAAAGAGGGCAGTATCACTATGATACCAATACTCACAATGCCGGAGGACGATAAGACTCATCCTATCCCTGACCTTACAGGATACATCACAGAGGGACAGATAATTCTTTCCCGTGAGCTTTACAGAAAGGGAATAAATCCGCCTGTAGACGTACTGCCTTCACTTTCACGACTTAAGGATAAGGGAATTGGTGAGGGCAAGACCCGTGCTGACCATTCCGACACTATGAACCAGCTTTTCTCAGCCTACGCAAGAGGAAAGGATGCAAAGGAGCTCATGGTGGTGCTTGGTGAGGCGGCACTTACTCCAACAGACCTTATTTATGCAAAATTTGCAGATGAATTTGAGCGCAGGTATGTATCACAGGGCTTTGAGAATAACCGTACTATAGAGGAAACCCTCTCAATAGGCTGGGAGCTTCTTCACCTTCTTCCGAGGAGTGAGCTCAGGAGAATCAGGGAGGAATATCTTGTCAAATACTATGATACACAGGACTGAGGTGAGCTTTAATGGCCAGATTGAATGTTAATCCAACCAGAATGGAGCTTACTAAGCTGAAAAAGAAGCTCGTATCTGCAAGAAGGGGACATAAACTCCTTAAGGACAAGCGTGATGAGCTTATGCGTCAGTTCATGATAATGGTCAAGGAAAACCGACAGCTCAGGAGCGAAGTTGAAGCTGGTATATCAGAGGCTAACAGATATATGGCAGTAGCAGGCTCTGTAATGCAGAGGGAGGTACTGGAAACTGCACTTATGCTTCCAAAGCAGGAGGTAGAGCTTGAAGTAAGCGAAAAGAATGTCATGAGTGTGGAGATACCTGTATTTGTACCGAAATACCGTACAAGCGACAGCAATGACATTTACTCCTATGGTATGGCATTTACTTCCATAGACCTGGACGGAGCAGTAAGTGCGCTGAGCGAGATATTCCCGAAAATGATACGGCTGGCAGAGGTAGAAAGGGCCTGCCAGTTAATGGCTGACGAAATTGAAAAGACCCGCCGTCGTGTAAATGCCCTTGAGCATATAATGATACCGGATTATGAGGAGACTATAAAGTACATTACAATGAAGCTCTCCGAAAATGAAAGAAGCACCACGACTTCACTGATGAAAGTGAAGGACATGGTGCTGAAGGACAGTCATAAATATAGTTAAGTGCAGCTTAATCCTTGGTTTTAAGCAGCTTGAATTTTCGCTTTGATATGGTGAGAACACCGGCTTTTTTCAGCTTGGCGATCTCACGCTGTAAGGCACTGCGGTTTACGCAGAGATAGTCTGAGAGCACTGTAGTTGAAAAGGGTATCTGCGGAGTTTTTCCCTGGGGGGTCTTGTCCTCGATTATCTCGAGGCAGCTTATAAGCTTGTCCCCGATAGAGCGCTGGCTGAGGACCTCTATCCTTTCGTTGAGGTTTATCGTCTTTTCCGACATCAGTGAGAGGAGGTTCTCGACTACTTTTGAATGGCACTGACAGGCTTTCTCGCATCTTTTAGTTATCTCTGAGCGGCGGACATACATTATCTCACAGTCAGTTTCGCTGATTATCTCCATGCTGGACCTTTTAGAGACGGTGAATGTGAAGAATGCACCAAAGACACTCTGCTCTTCGAGAGTTTCTATAATAGTCCTGACACCGTTGATATCGTACCTGACCATGACAGCCCTTCCGCTCAGTACAATACCGATCTTATCAGTATAATCCTCGAAGCCGGCAATAGTGCTTCCGGCCTTATATCTGCGGATGTCAGGGTTAAAGCAGGTTATCATCCTGTGACAGTCGTTCTGGTCGATACCTTTGAAAAGAATGTTATCTTCTGGTAACATAAAAATTCCTCCGATGTTGCAAAAGCAACAGATTTTTTCATGCTTTTATGATACAATATATTCAGACAAAAGTCAAGCATATTCTAAATAATCACAGGAGGTATACCGAAATGGATGTAAAAGTTATCGGCGGCGAAATACCGCAGGAAGAAATCAATGCTTATATTGATTATGGAAAGAAGAAATACAGAAATAAAGAGATAGCTGCAATGACAGTCACACTTGACGGAGATTTTGTTGACCTCCGATACGATTTTGCTGATATTCCTTTTGACAGGATCAGAAGAATAACCGGATATCTCGTAGGAACTTTAGACAGGTTCAATAACGGAAAAAGAGCAGAAGAGCGTGACAGAGTAAAACACAGTGTATAATGCTGAGGCAGCACTGTCGTAAAAGACAGCAAGCTGCCGGCATTTTATTTTAAACAATGGAGGTATAAAGCTATGGCAAAGTATGTATGTCCCGTATGCGGATATGTTCACGAAGGAAATGAGCCCCCTGAGAAATGTCCTCAGTGCGGAGTTCCCGGATCAAAGTTCATAAAGAAAGAAGAGGGCGAAAAGCTTGTTTTTGCCTGTGAGCACGAGGTAGGTATAGCTAAGGCTGTTACAGACCAGGAAATAGTTGAGGGACTTCGTTCCAACTTTACAGGAGAGTGCACAGAGGTAGGAATGTATCTTGCAATGGCAAGAGTTGCCTACAGAGAGGGTTACCCTGAGATCGGTGCATACTGGGAGAAGGCTGCATTTGAAGAGGCAGAGCACGCTGCTAAGTTTGCAGAGCTTCTTGGTGAGGTAGTATCTTCTTCAACAAAGGAGAACCTTGAAAAGAGAGTAATGGCAGAGCACGGCGCTACAGAGGGCAAGCTCAAGCTTGCTAAGAGAGCAAAGGAGCTCAATCTGGATGCTATCCACGATACAGTACATGAAATGGCAAGAGACGAAGCACGTCACGGCAAGGCATTTGAAGGCCTTCTCAAGAGATACTTCGGCTAATAACAAAACACGATACCTCCGGTTTTAGCCGGAGGTATTTTTTCTTTGTGAAGTGTCAACGCCACCCCGTTATTATTACAGCATATCATCATTTGAGAAACAAAGCAATGGTAATGTTCACATTTTTTTAGCTGATGAATATACTGTAAAGCGGATGAATTGAACGGGGGCGGCATATGAGAAGAAGGCGAAGGAAAAGCTCCGGCCTCCGTATAACTGCGGCGGCTGGAGCTTTTATATTTATAATTATAGTGATAATTTTAATTTGGGTCAAGGCCGAGAGAGCCATGAGGCCGGTGGCTGCTATGCAGGCTGAACAGTATGCAAGGCGTTCAGCCAATGAGATACTCGCATCAGTGGTATCCGAATATCTTGAAGAGAGCCAGTATACATACAGTGATTTTGCAGCAGTGCTCTACGATGAAAACGGAAGAGTAACATCAGTGGAATCAATACCGTATAACATAAACAGAGCGCAGTCCGAGCTCACAGCAAAGGTCAATCGCAGACTTGAATCAAGCACTGACGAAACAGCAGCAATATCCGTTGGTACCCTTACAGGAAAGTATCTACTTGCAGGCAAGGGACCAAAACTGAAAATAAGGATATGTCCCAATGGTGAGGCGGAGACAGAGCTAAAGAGCACATTTGAGAGTGCAGGCATCAATCAGACAAGTCACAGGATATCAGCGGTAATAACAGTAAAGATAAGCTCGTCAATGCCACTGTATAGTTTTGAAACCGAGGTCAGCTTCGAGTATCTGCTTGCAGAGAGTGTAATCGTCGGCAACGTACCGGCACTTAGCCGATATGCGTGGAGCAGTCTTGGGTAGATTATTTTCTTGCCTCTGCACAAATCCATGACTTATCAGGTCTTGTGTGGATCGAAACTTCTGAGAATCCGGCATTTTTAAGTAAGGCTTCAAATTCATCAGGAGTAGGATTGAAAAGTCCGTACTTCTTTATATTGGCCATATCCTCCTCACTGAGATCGGCACCACCGTGAATATCAGCAACTATAAGGAACTGACCATTCTGATCCAGAACACGGAAAACTTCTTTCAGGTTTTCTGCCGGATCAGGCCAGAAATAGAAGCTTTCAACGGTGATTATCCTGTCGAAGGATGCATCAGAGAAGGGGAGTGCTTCCACAGAAGCATGGATCAGCTTCATTTTTCCTTCCAGGACAGCGTCCCTGTTTCTTTCAGAGCTCATTGAAACCGAAAGCTCAGAGTGATCCACACCTGTAAAAATGCCGGTGGGAAGAATTTCTGAAAGCTTGTGAAGAGTTTCGCCGCCGCCGCAGCCTATATCGAGAATACAGTCGTTTGACGAGAGATCAAAGAATGACAGCGCCCATTCTGTAACAGGAGCGTGTCTTACGTTCATGCCTGAGAGCATTTCTTTTCCGGCTTCACCGTGGGGACGAGAAGGGTCCCCGAGTTCAGTAACAGATCTTTTCTGATCGTTCATAAAAATACCTCCATTCAGTAAAATGAGCGGCTATTAAGCCGCTCATAATTTTATTCAACAGTAACGCTTTTAGCGAGATTTCTCGGCTTATCAACATCATATCCCTTGGCAACGGAAACATAGTATCCGAGGAGCTGAAGCGGGATAACGGAAAGACTTCCTGCAAAATGAGGGTCAGTCTGAGGGATATATACAGTAAAGTCTGCAGTATCCTCCATGTTGTAATTGCCATAGGTAGTCAGTCCCATAAGGAAAGCTCCACGGCTCTTAACCTCGACCATATTGCTAACGGTCTTTTCGTAGAGATCCTGCTGAGTAATTACACTAATAACAAGAATACCGTCCTCGATAAGGCTGATAGGACCATGCTTGAGTTCTCCGGCAGCATATGCCTCGGAGTGGATATAGCTGATCTCCTTCATCTTAAGTGAGCCTTCAAGGCTGATAGCGTAGTCGATACCACGGCCAATAAAGAATGCATCCTTAGCACCTGCAAGCTTGTTGGCGAACCACTGGATACGCTCCTTATCCTCAAGGATCTTCTCGATCTTGTCAGGGATAGTATAGAGTTCGCTGAGAAGCTCTGAACACTTTTCTTCAGAGATCTCACCTCTTGCAACGGCAAACTGTATAGCAAGGAGGTAGCCTGCAATAAGCTGAGTACTGTAAGCCTTGGTAGTTGCTACAGAGATCTCAGGGCCGGCAAGGGTATAGAAAACATTATCTGCTTCACGAGCAATAGATGAACCTACGACATTAACGATGCCGAGAGTCTTGATGCCCTTATCCTTAGCTTCTCTGAGAGCAGCAAGGCTGTCTGCAGTTTCACCGGACTGGCTGATTATGATAACAAGGCTGTCCTTGACAAGAGTCATTTTTCTGTAACGGAACTCAGAGGCCAGCTCTACTCTTACAGGGATAGAAGTAAGGTCCTCGATAACATACTGAACAGCCATACCGACATGGTAAGCTGAGCCGCAGGCTACAATATATATCTGAGAAATTTTCTGCATTTCCTCATCTGTGAGGCCGATCCCTGAGAAGTCGATCTTACCGTCCTTGACAACGGAATTGATAGTATCTCTGACTACCTTAGGCTGCTCATGGATCTCCTTGAGCATGAAGTGTTCGTAGCCGCCCTTTTCAGCAGCTTCAGCGTCCCACTTGATTTCAGTAAGTTCCTTGCTGATAACTTCACGATCGATATTGTAGAATGTAACAGCGCCTTTTTCAAGCTTAGCGATCTCCATATTACCTATGTAGTAAACATTTCTTGTATACTTAAGGATAGCCGGAACATCGGAAGCAACGTAAGTTTCACCGTTTGAGATGCCTATTATCATAGGACTATCCTTACGGGCAGTATATATCTCACCGGGGAAGTCCTTGAACATAACACAGAGAGCATATGAACCTCTGATACGGATCATAGCTCGTGCAATTGAGTCTACCGGACCAAGACCGTACTTTTTGTAGTAATAGTCAATGAGCTTAACAGCGACTTCAGTATCTGTCTGAGACTTGAACTCATAGCCGCTTTTAACGAGTTTTTCCTTGAGCTCCTGATAATTTTCGATTATACCATTATGAACGGCGATAACATTTTCGTCATCGCTTGCATGGGGATGAGCGTTTAAAGCAGAGGGCTCTCCGTGAGTAGCCCAGCGGGTATGACCGATACCGCAGGTACCATTTACAGCATCTCCGTTATTAGTCATTTTCTTAAGTTCTTCAAGTTTACCTTTAGCCTTGACTATCTCAGTATCGCCGTCTCCGTCTCGAACTGCGATACCAGCTGAGTCATAGCCTCTGTATTCAAGCTTTGAAAGTCCGTCAAGCAGGATAGGTGCTGCCTGAAGATCTCCAGTAAAGCCAACGATTCCACACATAAAAATTTCCTCCGGATCTTAATATCTGTATATCCGGCAGCATAACTGCAAGGATACAATAATACTATTATACACTAAAACGCTGATATTTGTCAATATTAATATCAGTGATTATTTGATGGTATTGCTGCTTTGTCGACTTTTTTTGAAAGAAAAGTATCGTTATTGACTTTGAGGACAAGGTTCTCAGGTTTTGTATAATCGGAAGCATTGCTTTTCATGTGGACGGTTTTAAGTTTTGCCCACATTGAGCCGACAGCGATTCCGGCAATGAGCATACCGAGAAGAAGACATATAAAAAAGACCAAAACCGGACTGTGTTCGGTTTTATCTCTTGATGAATCGTCTTTTTTGCTGTTATTTTCGGCAGCTTCATCATAATACGGGTCATATTCTTCAACATAATCGAAGTTCATATCATCGTCGCCGAAGATCTCATCGAGATCTTCATAGTCGAAGTCTTCGGTATAAGCAGCATTTGCCTCGGACAAGCTGCATTCAAAGCCAGTAAATGTTCCGAAGTTCATGGAAAGAATGGCAGCGGAGGCAGCAGCGACAGCTGCAAGTTTTTTCAGATTCATGATACACCATCCTTAAAACATTCCAAACAGGAAAGAAAGTCCGAATAAAACGGCTGTTGAAACTGCTGTGATGCCGAAGAAAAGCTTCATTGCAGCAGAAGGATCGGCAGGAAGATCTCCCACGAATTTACCGGTCTGACCGTTCATAGCAAAGGTGTATTTATTGCCATTCCAGGTTGTGTTCAGGATCCATACCGGATAAAGGGCATACTTGGCTTTTCCGTTATTGAATCTGACATTAGAACTTTCGGTAGTAACATTTGAATAGCCTTGTACAGTTGATATAAAGGCTTGCTCAGTACTTCTTTTTATGCGCTGATTAGCTCTTTCGACGCTTTTTTCAGCAGATACATCATATCTGTCGGCAAGATATCCTGAGAGATATGCTGTCTTGAACTCAACAGCATCCTTAATATCAAATGGTTCAATTGATTCCATAAGGTCATCCGGCATTTTTGAAGAGCCGTCAACGGGGACATTTGCGAAAGATAATGTACCTTCACGGACGGCGGAATAATAACTGATCTCTGTATACCTGTAGGAACTGTCGCTCCATGTCTTGCGTTTTTCACCTTTGTAGATCATATTTGCGTCAGCTTCTGTATCAAAGAGCCATACAGGAACATATACGCCCTTGATCTCATCGATATGATTCTGTTCCTTGAATACCTTCGGAAGAAGCCGTTTGCCTTCAAGATGTTTGTTGAGGGCTGCGGTGGCAGCTTTTTTATCCAGCTTGAAGGGGATAACAAGGTCTGGTTTTAGGTCACCGGAAAAATTCCCTGACATAACAATAGGAGCGTCACAGTAAGGGCAGCTTGAAGCAGCTGTAGTATTATCAGTAATGATCTGAGCTCCGCATGACTGGCAGGAATATACACTCATGCCGGCAGTTTCCTCACTGTTCCATTCGCTTCCTGCTGAGGATTCCCAGTTCATATTGTCACCGGAGGCTGCTGCCAGCTCCTGATTGTATTGCTGAACTGTGTCCACATCGAACTCGGATTCGCAGAAGGGGCACTTCATATTCTGTGTGCCGCTGTTGAATTCGAGCTTGCCCGCACAGCACGGGCATTTATATTCTATAAGATCGGCCATAAGATCACCTTTTAAGTAAGAAAATACGGTGCAGCATCATCAGCAGAGAGCTGCACCGTTATATCGTGGAATTACTTTACGATATCTGAATCATCGAAAGGATCTCCGCACTCAGCGCAGAACTTAGGAGGATTTGTAGGATCGGCAGGCTCCCAGCCGCACTTATCGCAGCGATAGAGAGGAGCACCGGCCGGCTTGGGCTTACCGCACTCAGCGCAGAATTTGCCCTTATTTATAGCACCGCATTCACAGGTCCAGCCAATAGGAGCATCAGCCGGCTTAGGCTTGCCGCACTCAGCACAGAACTTGCCTGTATTTTCCTTGCCGCAATCACACTTCCATGTAGCAACAGGAGCGGGCATAGGCTTACCGCAGTTAGCGCAGAATTTACCTGTATTGTCAGTACCGCATGAACATTTCCATGAACCGGCACCAGTGTTTCCGGCAGTTCCGGGAGCAGTAGTAGCTCCTACAGCACCCTGCTGCTGAGCCATATTGAAGAGGTTCTGAGCGTTGACACCGCCGGCCTGCTGAGCCATACCCATACCGAAGAGACCCATAGCAGCGCCGTTGGGATTATTAGCGGCATTCTGCATAGCCTGAGCCTGAGATTCGATAAGTGTAGCGGCAGCATTTGCGGGATTTGTATTCCAAGCTCTGTCCTCGAACTCCTGGATACGCTTTGTATCTTCAGCGGAGATTGTTGCGGAGTTGATTGTGACTTTGCAAATTTCAAGACCTCTTTTAAGATCATTCCACGAGGGATTTATCTCTGCTTTGATAGCTTCTGTGACTTCTCTCTGACGAGTAGGAAGCTCATCGTATCTTATGCCTGTAGCAGAGATCTTTCCGAAAGCAGGCTGGAGGCAGTCAAGGAATTCGCTCTTGAGCTGTCCGTCCAGTTCTGCACGGGAGTACATATTTGTAACGTTTCCGCATACATTTGTGTAGAAGAGAACGGGATCAGCGATCTTATAGGAGTAGATGCCGTTGCAGCGAACGCCTACAGTAAAGCTTCTGCCCAGATCCTGATAAGTCATTCTGAAGGGAACAGGATTCTGAGTACCGAATTTATTATCGATGAGTTCCTTCATATTGAAGAAATAGATCCTCTGATCCTTAGCAGCGCTTCCGCCGTGCTTGATACGTTCCCATGCTTCCTTGATAGTATTTTTGAGTCCGGCACCGAATGAGCTTGAGAAAATACTTGGTGAGGTACCTGTCTGGTAAGTATAGTTGCCGGGTTCAGTAGCTATCTCAACGATAACACCCTGGTCAACCATTATCATAGCCTGACCTTCATGAACAACGATTCCGCTTCCATCGGAAATAACGTTATCATTGCCCTTGGTGTTTGAGGAGTGTTTGCCGAGCTGCTTTTTACCTCTCACAACGAGAACGTCAGCAGGGATAGAATCACAAACGTAGAATTCAAGCCATGTATCAGCAAGAGTAGTTGCTGCACCAGCAAGAGCTGCATGAATAAGACCCATAATTAAGACTCCTTTCGGGATAAACCCAATAAAATGATATTTATACGGAAAATAAGCAAATTCCGTTTAATTACAGTCAGTAATAAACTAACGCAACATAATTATAACATATTTCTACAGAAAATGCACCCCTTTTTTAGAGAAAATAATGTTTCTTAGAAATATTTTTATATTTTAACTATATGAGTGGGAGTTTATTCCCATTCTTTCCATATCTCCGGACAGTAACCCAAAGTAGCTTTTTTGCCGTTTCTGACAACGGGAACAGCGATTATCTGAGGATTATCGAGGATCTTTTCCAGCTTATCCTCGTCAGAGAGATAATTGAGCAGAGCCAGCAGGTCCTTATCCTTGGCATTCGGATCAATAAGCTTATCTGCACCGCCGAGCGCCTGGGAGACACTTGTGAACTCACCTTTGCTCATACCTTTTTCCTTCATGTCGATGAACTGATACTTTATGTTACGCTCCTTGAAATAGCGTTCAGCTTTTTTGGAATCGAAGGATTTTTTAGTGCCGAATATCTGTATGTTCATGATTTGTCCTCCGCAATGAAAGCAATATCGATATTATCTACAGGCCTTGTGATATCAAATGTTATGCTGTGGAGAGTGAGACCATTCTGAGCAAAGAACAATCTGACAGCTGTAAAGTGTGAGAACAGAGGCATTTCCCTTGACTGTTCAACAGGTTTGCCGCCTGTACCATTCCAGGTAAATGTTCCGCTGGGAGTACCCATAAGGTAGACTGTCACAGGGATCTGAGCCAGTTCTCCTGCCTCAGAGGAAGCAGATATCGTCACATTATACCAGCCGGCTTTAGAGGTTTTGAGTCCGAAGCTGTAATTTTCATCAGCCTTTGAGACAACACCGCTGAGGTCAATAGTGAGTCTGCCGTCGAGGTCATACCATTCAACCGGCTTATCATCTGACATTTCCTGTTCAGGACGATTTATTATCTCGATCTCATCTGCCTGACCGGTCATACGCTTCATTGCGTTGGATGACATAATAAATCTCAGGATATTGACTGCATTTCGCTGCAGCTCAGCTCTTGTGAGAGTACCTGCTTCAAGTTCTGCTGCAACATTATCCTCATGATCTGAGCTGTCAGCACAAACCATGTACACATCATTCTGAGCCTTTGCCATAGCTGCGAAGAGATTTCTGTCAGGCTTGCCGCCTCTTTCGTTTATGTTAGCCCACCAGTCTGTCATGACAAAGCCTTTGAATCCCCATTCCTCACGGAGAATAGTGGTGTTGAGGTCAAAATTGCCTGCGGTCCAGAGTCCGTTTACAGAGCCATAAGTAGTCATGATAGAGTCAGCTTTTCCATCACGGACAGCTATTTCAAAGCCTTTCAGATAAATTTCTCTGAGAGCTCTTTCAGAAACAACTGCATCAAGGAAATGGCGATTTGTCTCCTGATTGTTTCCGCAGAAGTGTTTGATAGTACCTGTAACGCCGGAATTATGGAGACCTTTCAGCTCTGCGGCAGCCATAGAGCCTGTAAGGAACGGATCCTCGGAGAAATACTCGAAATTACGTCCGTTGAGAGGATGACGATGTATATTCATACCCGGTCCGAGAAGGCATTCAACGTGATTTGCAGCCATTTCAAGACCCATGTATTCGTATAATTCAGTTATAAGCTTTTTGTTGAATGAGGAAGCTATCATAGTGCCATTAGGCAGGCTGAAAGCCTTTGTGCCGCAGTCAAGGCGCATACCGGAAGGTCCGTCCGAGCAGCAGGCGGCAGGTATCCCGTAGTTTTCAAGAGAGTCGGTAACTCCGCCGAAAGCAGAAGCAGTTCCGGCAGTAACTCTCGGGCTGCCCATTCCTTCGCCTCGTATTATGCAAGCGAGGTCATTATCGGATAGCTGAGCAATGAATTCACGCATATTATTTTTTCTGCTGACAACATCTGCAAGCTTTATGCCCTTGTCGCCGGTCTGCTTGATCTCCTTGGGAAGCTTGAAGCTTCTTCTTCTGGCCTCATCGATGCTGCTGAGAGGAACAGGTTCTTTTTCGGGAACAAGACCATTCTCGCCTTCAACTGGTCTGATCCTGTCAAAAGGAATGACAGGAGCCATAGCCTGGATGCAGCGTTTGAAAAGAACATTTGATTTTTGTTCAATACCGAAAGCCTGCACAGCAGTGCGAACACTATTTCCCACATAGAAATTATGCAGGCCGGCCTCATTTACCCAGCAGAACTGGTTCCCTGAAGCGCCGGAATCGTCATAAGACATGATATCGGCGATATTTATATCGATATTGAGAACCTGAGTTTCACCAGGAGAGAGGAGGTCGGTCTTTTCAAAACCGCAGAGCATACGGGAGACATTTCCAAGTTTGCCCTGAGGAGGCTCACAGTAGACCTGAACGACTTCTTTTCCTGAGTAGGAGCCGGTATTGGTGACATTAACCGTCACGGTAATTTTTGATCCGTCACCGGAGGTGTGGACAGGCTGTATCCTGAAGGTGGTGTATGAGAGGCCGAAGCCGAAGGGATAACGTACTTTTTCCTTAGCGAAGGTCTCGAACCAGCGGTATCCGACATAGATATCCTCTGAATAGAAATTTCTTTCTCTGTTACCGAAATAAGGGTCAGAAGGGTAGTCGGAAACATTATAAGCGATAGTGTCAGGAAGCTTTCCTGAGGGACTTGTTTTTCCTGTAAGCACAGCAGCAGTACCTGTACCGCCGGTCATTCCGCCCTGCCATACATAAAGAACAGCGTCAGGCTGACATGAGTCAACAAAAGACATATCGATAAGGCCGCCTACATTGAGAAGAACAATGACTTTTTTGAAATCGGCTCTTACTTTTCTGAGCATATCCATCTCAAGAGCAGTAAGGAGATAGGAGCCTTCTTCAGCACGGGCATCCATTTCTTCCCCGGCGGTACGTCCTATAATTACAATTGCAGTGTCAGATTTTTCTGCGGCATTTTTTACTATATCATCGTCAAGAAGCATTTCCTTCTGTGACCAGGGTTCAGCGCCCCAGCCTGTGCCAAGGTCGTAGGGATTCTGTTCATCCCATTTGCGATATATATCCAGAAGATCCTCATTTACAGCAACACCTGCTTCAATAAGGCCGTCGACGATACCGGTGACCTTTGAAACATTTACCATTCCGCCTGAGCCGGTGCCGCTTTTATAGTAATGAAGCTGTATCCTGCCGAATACGGAGACCACAGAGTGTTCTTCCAGCGGGAGAGCGTTGTTATCATTTTTCAGCATAACAATACCTTCAGCAACAGCCTGAGCGGCAGTTTCGAGATATTTGTTCCAGTCGAGTATTTTTTTCATCAGCATTACCTCTTTCCGAGTATAAGATAATATTATTATACCAAATTTTAAGATAAACTTCAAGCCTTTTCGTTGAATTTTCACTGAAAACAGGAGACTGAAAGCGGAAAAAGGACTGCCGAGCGAAAAATTCGGCAGTCCTTAAATAGGAGAGTTTTAAATCAGATTTCACTTTTTATTGGATTTTACGGCCAGTCTTTCGAGAGGACAGCCGCTGCTCCAGCATGAGTAGTAGACCTTTGAGCATTTTCTGAATTGCTCGAATTTCTTTTCAGCAGAAGCTGTATCGCCGTAAACCTTCCAGAAACCGGTCATTTTGCAGGGCTTTTTCTCGATAAATCCCTGTACATCCTCGGGAGGGTATCCGAGGAAAAGACCTATCTCGTGCGGGAAATCATTATTTTCCTTTAGCCTTGAACGAAGTCTGGCAATACATTTTTCCGGGCTCTCAGAGCAATAACCGCATTTTCTCAGTACCTTGCAGGCTTCTGAACATTCCAAATCGCATTTCAGCCTGTCCGGCCTGTAAATATAAATAAGAGCTTTCTTATCACGGTATCTCAGAGGCATTACACGAAGGCCTTTTTTGCCGAGTGTGTGGTTGAGCTCAGTGAGCTCATTTCTGAGCTCTGCGGTATTATTGAAGCTTTCAACGAACATATTCCCGGTCTTAAGGCCGGCAAGCGTCGGAGAGCAGTGGCGTATCACCAGTTCTTCTGGCATATCAATTCCTCCCGGTATGATTTTCGAGAATAGATCTCAGAGCTGAAGCAGAGCTTGAATGGCTGCGTTCAACTCTTGTCTGGAGGCCTTTAGCCTCGTTAATAGCACATCTTGCCATTTTATGGGACATTGTTCCGGTAAAGAGGACCAGCAGGTCAGGAGTACCGATCTGTTTTTTCAGGTCTGTCTTCATATGTGTAAAAACTTTGGCGCTGCATTTATACTGCTGACAGATCTCCTTGTATTTTCTTATCATGCAGTCGTTTCCGCCGACTATAACTACGCTCATAATTACTCCTTTCGCGGGGTATAAAGTGGATCTATAGATGAATATAAAGGTTAGTTATTACTAACTCTATGCTTTGATTATACGATAAAACCTGACAGATGTCAAGTTTTTGGCTGTAAGATTTTCTGAAGCATTATTATTTTGGCATTTTTTACATACTTTAGCTGATTTTAAAATTGCTTATACGATAAAATTGACAATTGTCAAGGCTGAGGGTGTTATCCAGGGTTAACCCTATGATAGGTTGTTTTATGGATGAACTGATCTTATTCTATGGACAAAATCATGGAAATATGATAGAATAATAAAAGCGGCTGAGCTGCTTACAGTAAAAACAGGTCAGGTGATGAAATGAAGAATATCACTATCGGGATAACAGCTCATGTAGACTCAGGAAAGACTACTCTTGCAGAGGCTATGCTTTATAAGAGCGGTAGTATCAGAAAGCTTGGCAGGGTTGATAACGGCAGCTCTGCTCTTGACACTGACAGTATCGAAAGAGACAGAGGTATCACCATATTCGCACATCAGGCGGAACTTGATATAGATGACAAACATATATCGCTGCTGGACACTCCGGGACATATAGATTTTTCTGCTGAGACAGAGCGTACTATGAGAGTACTTGATTATGCAGTGCTTGTAATAAGCGGTACTGACGGAGTTCAGAGCCATACAGCAACATTATGGAAGCTACTCCGCAGATATGAGGTGCCGGTTTTTATTTTTATAAACAAAATGGACCTTATCGGTGCAGACAGAAGTGCAGTTCTTGACAATATACGCAGAAGGCTTTCGGGTGACTGCGTAGATTTTTCCGGAAGCGATCAGGAGATATATGAAAATTCTGCGGTCTGTACAGATGAACTGATGGAGAAATATCTGGCAGGAGAACTTACAGACGGAGATATAATCGAGGCGATTGCTCAGCGAAGAGTCTTTCCCTGCTGTTTTGGCTCAGCTCTGAAAATGGAGGGAGTAGATCATTTTATGGGTATACTCTCACGATTTGCCGATGAACCTGAGAGACAGCAGGAATTTGGTGCAGCGGTTTATAAAGTGTCCTATGACGCTAAAGGAAGCCGTCTGACTCATATAAAGGTAATGGGCGGAGAACTGAAAATGCGGGATCAGTTCGTCTACGAAGATCAGAACGGAGAGGAAATTACAGGAAAAGTAAGCTCGCTGAGGATATACTCAGGCGAGAAATTCCGTACAGTCGAGAGCTGTCCTGCCGGAGTTGTATGTGCAGTTACCGGTCTTCCTGCCACATATTCCGGACAGGGACTTGGCTTTGTGAAGAATTCAGAACGAAGCTATCTTGAACCGGTAATGACTTACCGGATAGTATTTCCGGAAGACAAGAACATATACGAAGCTCTCAAGGATATGAGGAGGCTTGAGGATGAGGATCCTCAGCTTCATATTCTATGGAACGAACAGCTCCGTGAAATACAGATACAGCTTATGGGAGCGGTACAGCTTGAAGTTCTGACACAGGTTATATTGCAGAGATACGGATATGAGGTCAGCTTCGAGGATGGGGCAGTTGCCTATAAAGAGACTATCCGTGAAGCTGTTGAAGGTGTGGGACATTATGAGCCGCTTCGGCATTATGCAGAGGTCCATGTTCTTATTGAGCCGCTGGAGCGAGGGAGCGGCATAAAGTACAGGACGCTCTGTTCTGAAGACGACCTCGACAAGAACTGGCAAAGACTTATACTTACGCATTTTGAGGAGAAGGAACATCTCGGAGTACTTACCGGTTCACCAGTTACTGATGTCATGTATACACTTGTGGCTGGTAGAGCTCATGTAAAGCATACAGAGGGCGGAGACTTCCGACAGGCAACATACAGGGCGATACGTCAGGGGCTCAGATCTGCGGAAAGCATACTTCTTGAACCCTATTACGAATACGAGCTGGAGCTCCCTTCGGAATATGTTGGCAGGGCAATAGCAGATCTACAGCATATGTCTGCTGAATTCAGTGCTCCTGATACTGTTGGGGAGGTGTCTGTGATAACGGGCATCGCTCCTGTATCTGAGCTGAACGGTTATCAGTCAGAGCTTATAGGCTACACGAAGGGCAGAGGCAAGCTCAGCTGTACAGTTATTGGGTATCGTGAATGTCATAATGCAGAAGAAGTTATAGGCGAGTACGCCTACAACTGTGATGAGGACACGGAAAACAGTGCGGATTCCATATTCTGCTTGCACGGAGGCGGCTTTCTTGTCAAGTGGAATGAAGTTCCGGATCATATGCATCTCCCGTATTATCTTGAAAAAAAGAGTGAAGATGAACCGGAGGAAGTCCGTGTCGGAAAAGCGAGGAGATTCGTTGAAAGTGCAGTATCTGACAAGGAGCTTATGGAGATATTTGAGCGTACCTACGGTAAACTAAATACCGATCCAAGACGTGCGTTCAAGAAGACAAAGACAACTGTTACTGATAATAAGCCTGTAAAGCTTCCTGACTATGAAGGTCCTGACTATCTTCTTGTTGACGGATATAATATTATTTTTGCCTGGGACGAGCTTAAAAAGACAGCAGAGGAAAACCTTGATGCTGCCCGTGGAGAGCTTATAAATATGATGTGCAATTATCAGGGGTATTCCGGATATGAGCTTATCCTGGTTTTTGATGCATATAAAGTCAAGGGAAAGCACAGAGAAGTAGAGAGATACCATAATATCAATATCGTTTATACTAAGGAATCCGAAACTGCTGATACCTATATTGAGAGGGTGACACATGAACTCTCAAAAAAGCACAGGGTCAGAGTGGCGACATCTGACGGTCTTGAGCAGATAATAATTCTCGGAAACGGCGCAATGAGAATATCAGCAGCGGAATTACATGAGCGCTATCGAAATGCTCAGAAGGCTATAAAAGAGTACATTGATTCATTGAACAAGTAATAAAAACACACTAAAAGCTGTTCGTTTTGCTGAAATGAACAGCTTTATGCTTTATGGTATGATTTTTTACAATTATAGCATTGAAATAAAGTGTGTGATGTGATATAATATTTAAACAAGATTGAATCGTAAAAAGAAAGCGGGTGCAGTATGGGGTTCATAAGGGAGTATCTGTCAGCAAATTATATGACAATAATGATACTGCTGAGCTTATTGGTTGTAGTTTTTATTAACAGAAAACATGATCTCGAAGGAGTAAGACTACTTAAAGTAGTTATGCTTGCTGCGCTTGCTATTTCAGTTCTGGAGTTTGTTGAAGTATGGTGTGACAGGAACAGCATGGACATATGGATACTTTACCTGAAGACTATGCTTGTGTACTGGCTTTATCCGATGTGTGTACTTCTGGAGATTTACCTGACAATACCTGTTCGATACAAAGTGCTGATAGCTTTGCCTGAGGCGGTAAATATGCTTATTACGCTGATCGATCTTTCGGGAACGTGTATAGTTTATGGTTTTCATGAGGATCACTCCTTCTATGGAGGACCGCTGAGAGCAATGCCGCTGCTTCTGATATGTTTTTACACTATCGTTCTGTCTGTTCATGCGGTTAAAATGCTGATAAGCGATAACAGACAGAAGGGCGCTATAATACTATTTATTTCAGCTGCTCAAATAGTAACTACGACCTTTGAGTATTTTGATTTTGCTAAAGGATATGCAGATGAGATAACCGCCCTTGGACTTCTGATGTATTACTGGTACATCAATTCAGTTTATCAGAACAATATACAGGCGAAATTATATCAGAGCAAGCTTGAACTGGAGCAGAGCAACAACAAGCTTCTTATGGCACAGATACAGCCGCACTTCATAAATAACTCACTAATGGCACTTCGATCCTACTGCAAGGATTATCCCCAGATATATGACAGTATTACAAATTTCAGTCTGTATCTTCGCTCGCATTTTGATGCGCTTGGAGATATAAAACAGATAACCTTTGAGCAGGAAATGGAGAATATTGAGGCTTATCTTGCACTTGAGCAGCAGAATTTCGGAGACCGTTTATGTATAGAATACGATATAGAGTGCGATGATTTCCTTCTTCCGGCTCTGACTGTTCAGCCCCTTGTAGAGAATGCTGTCCGCCATGGAGTAGGAACATATGACAAGGGCGGAACCGTGCGGATAAGCGCACATCGGATCGACGGAAAGATAATTATAGAAGTATCCGACGATGGTACAGGCGGTCTTAATATAACTCCTCAGCAAAAAACGAGAAAAGGAATAGGTATAGAGAATGTCCGTGCAAGACTTAAATCGATGATCGGCGGAGAGCTTGATGTCATTACAGGTGAACACGGGACCACTGCAAGGATCGTAATTACGGACACCAGCTTATCAGGAGGCGAATTATGATAACATTATCGGTTGATGATCAGAAGGCCGCAAGGGAACTAATGAGCTTCATGCTTAACAAGATTGATCCCGGCGGAAAGCATATGACAGCATCAGATATGGATGAGGCTTTCGGGCTGCTTTCTGATGAAGTTCAGATAGTTTTTCTCGATATAGAGCTTCCCGGAATGAACGGAATTCAGGGTGCGGCGGAGATGAAAAAACGATTCAGAAATCTGAATATAATATTTGTAACCGGTCACCCTGAGTACGGATTTGAGGCGCATGGAGTTCATCCGAGCGGATTCCTTGCGAAGCCTGTATGTGAGCAGGATATAGTACGTGAACTGAGAGAGCTTAGATTTCCTCTGGAGATACCCAAAAGCCCCCTCACAGTTCAATGCAGTCCTTTTGCTGTATTTGTAAACGGAGAGCCTTTTGATTTCAAGCGTGACCGTACTATCGAGCTTTTTGCTTATCTTATATACCGAAACGGCGCTTTCTGCACGAACGGAGAGCTTCTTGGTGCTCTCTGGGACGGCGATCCTGAGAAGCAGGGGTATCTGAGGCAGCTTGTTCTCGATATGAGGGAGCGTCTTAAAGATATAGGAGCGGAGCAGGTCATTGCCAAAAAGTACGGAAAGATCGGGATAAATATGAATAAATTACAGTACGAAGGCGATCCGGAATCAATAATGGAAGAATTTCTTTGGATATAGTGATTTTTTACAAAATTCATGTTGAAAACCTCTTTTTGTAACGTTCTGGTAACACTTAGTGTGATATAATATTAATATAGAAAGATATAAGAAAATAATGAAGGATGCAAGAGCATTCTTCATTAGTAGAATAGAGAAAATGTCAAAGGAGACAGCGGAGTTCAGCCGGGATATTCAGGCGAGATTTGCAGCTGTGTATAGTTTTGTCCTGAAAAAAGTATTTCATTATCCGTGTGCTGATCTGTCCCGCGCTAGTTGCGACTCCGGAACAAACCGGCATCGGATATTTTTATTTAGAGGAAGGAAGTGAGAAAATGAAAAGAAATAGTGTTGAACTTATTCAAAAACTTACTGCACTGTTTTTATGTATTTCATTGATCCTCACACCTTCTGATCTCAGACAGATATTGAATGACTCTTTCCGTGTGTTGGAGATGAGTTCTTCCGCTGAAGAATACGAAAGCGATGACTCTTATGCGGATCAATCTATAAGTGCTAAAGGCATTGTAGAAAGAAATGAAGACGGCGATTATAGTGCTGTTATTGAAAGCAATGGCATCCGTGTAGCAGTATCATTTACCGATGAAGCAGGCATACCTGAAGGCTCTGTGATCTCTTTAAGCGAGATAGTTAGTGATACTCCTGAGTATGACGAGTTTTTTGAACAGTCAGGAGTGCTTATAGGTCATGAGACAGACACAAACGGCACACTAAAGTATGCGAGATTTTTTGATATAACCTTCTTCAGTGAGGATGGAACTATAGAACCGCAGGCTCCCGTCTCAGTAGAAATGACCTATGACAGACCGGATATCGGATATGACGATTCAGAGCTCATACCTGATATAGTGCATTTCACAGATGAAACTCCGGTTCTTATGGAGACTTCTTTTGAGCAGGATGTTCAGGTGCCGGAGCAGAACGAAAGCATCGGCCAGACTGAGCAGTCTTTACCAGCTGATATGCTCAGCTTCGAGACAGATTCCTTCTCCGCCTATGGTCTGATATTCTATCACTTTGATGATAATAATATCGGTGATGCACTCGACGGTATGACTTATTCTCTTGTTAACTTCTCAAAGAGTGAAGGAGAGGCAAATATACAGAGAAATGTTCCTGCTCTGATGGGCGAATATAAGTATCCTAGCAGACTTAATATAAAAGAGGTCGAGGTTTATCCTGATAGGCTGATAGATTCTGAGCCTGATGATTTTTCAAATTATGTTATCACAGATTCAGATATAACCCAGTGGACGTTTACCTGGATAAGTGACAACAAGTACTACATTACCACACAGGTAGACGGCGTTACAAAGTATCTTTCATTGTACAGCACCAAGGTAAAGCCCCCAGGTGCTGCGCAAGAAGGTGGAAAAATAGAGCTTCTTGATGAACCTGATGAGTACTCTGTTATTACCGTAAAGTATAACCAATCTTCATCTAATCAGTACAAATTCCGATTCGTCAACAAAGACAACTGGGCACTTAACCGAAAAGGCGGAAATAATGAGCAGGGATATCAGACATATGGTCCTAATGTCAACAGCAATCAATCACAAGAATGGTTCGTACCTGCTGTTCTTACGGATGCAGAGGTAAAGAACGGAAGTATTCTGCCTCCCGGTGAAATGATCCACACAGCTTCAAAAGTAAGCGTATCTGATACGGTTAATCTTACAGACGGAGCTGAAGTTGTCGTTTATAGTAAAGTATGGGATTCTCAGAATGAAGAGTACGTTAATTATGCTATTAATGGCAGCGGTGAGCTTGTAAAGGTCTGGGAGAGCGGAAGTGTTGTTCAGTGGAAAGATGATGAAGATACAAGTCTTTACTGGCAGTTCATTGAGTATAGCGATTCAGGATATTATGAGTTCTATAATCCTGTTACAGGAATGTATCTTGCGCCACAGAACGGTCAGATACTCTCAAACAGCACAATTGGTGTTACTCTTAACGGCAGAGCAAACGGTGAATATACTTCAACTGTTGAAGCGTGGGATGAGAATGTATGGAGTTGGTATGGATACAAATATACTGATTCCGGTCGTCTGATCCCTGTACCCGATACTCAGTCAGCTCATTTTTGCTTTGCAGTAAAAAATGAAGGTACTTCATTCCAACCCGTTGAGACTATTGATAATAAGGCTCAAGGTATAACCATAAAGATGTTTGACTACTTCGCTGAAAACGATCGAAGCAGTTTACAGACAAACATTATTGGTGAAAAAATGTTTGTTGGTGAAGGTTTAGGAGCAAGAACAGGACTTATAGAGAATATTCTGAACGAGAACGGTTATCCTGTAGCAACAAAAACAGGGTTATCTCTCGAACCGCTTTTTACATCTAATGCTGTTTATCCGGAACGTGAAGCAAATCATCTATTTATAAA
>ODAI014127692.1_pt1 | contig 36819 bp, 40 predicted proteins | sample 1539321 | NCBI WGS metagenome assembly ODAI01 (sample SAMN02144231, study PRJEB22623) | gut metagenome | biome: sheep rumen | host: Ovis aries | place: New Zealand
CATTTTTGGTGGGAACAACAGGGCTCGAACCTGTGACCCTCTGCTTGTAAGGCAGATGCTCTCCCAGCTGAGCTATGCTCCCACTCTTCTTCGCTTTTCAGCGACGTGTTTTATTATATCGGATTTATTTTATTTTGTCAATTATAAATCTGAAAAACATGGAGATATTTGTCTGTCTTTTGGAAAAAGCAGCTTGATCCGATTCAGAAGACATACAATATGCCCGGAACCTTTTCTAAAAGATTGACAAATGAAAGCGCCGGTAGTATGATAAAAAACAATTAAATATAGCATTTAAGTGCCGCCAATTTCGATAGGAGTTGGTGGAGAATAGTGAACCCGGTTAGAATCCGGGACGGTACCGCCACTGTATGCGAGGAGGCACCGCACGTGACGAAAGTCAGCCATTGGGAAAATCCTGAGAAGGCAGTGCGGATGGCTATGATACGCGAGTCAGGAGACCTGCTTAAATGTGTTGATGTCTGTTTGCTCTCGATGTTGGAGAAATGGGCAGTTTTATTTTGCAGGAAATCGGCTGCGGTAGTCTTTTTTACAGACTGCCGCAGCCTTTATTTTTGCAGAATTGAGCTTTTGGATATTCTTCGGGAAATGGCACAAAGAAATATCACCATTATTATGTCCCTCCATGAAATCGATTTGGCAATGAAATTTTCCGATTATCTTCTTTGTGTGAAAGGCGACACCATTGAAGCTTATGGTTCGCCGGAAGCCATACTGAAAGGCCATGCAATCGAAGAGTTGTACAATATGCAATATGGCTCCTATAACCTGCTGTTCGGCAGCATAGAACTGGAAAAACCGCCTGGCGATCCCAAAGTATTCGTCGTAGCCGGCAATGGCTGTGGTATTCCTTTCTACAGAGCGCGGCAAAAGAAAAAGATCCCTTTTGCGGTTGGAATCCTGTTTGAAAATGATGTGGATTATCAGGTGGCGCGAGAACTAAGCGGCTGCGTAGTCGTCTCTCCTGCTTTTGAAGCAATCACCGAGGAACTTCTGCAAAAAGCTGCCTCGTTTTTATTGCAGTGCGAAGCGGTAATCGATGCCGGAACGAATATTGGGACTTTTAACCAGGCAAACGCTAGGCTCCTGGAACTGGCGAAAAAAAACAATATTCCTGTTTATTGTCCCTGTGTGCTGTGAAACCATATTTTATCCTCTTTTCACTCACTTTTGCATCTAATCCTGTTGAAAGGAGAAAACTCCGCCATGATTGACATGAGCTCACCTTTGAGGATGGACAAGCAGACTTCCGCAATTTTACCGGGAAGAGATTCTATCGTCCGCCAAGGGGACAGATATACCATAAAGGATGGAAAAAAGCTCCGCCTTGGATATACCACTGGTTCCTGTGCCGCAGCAGCTGCGAAAGCTGCTGCGTGGATGCTGCTGACAGGCGGAAAAAAAGAACGGATTCTCTTGGATACGCCCAAAGGAATTAGATTAGATCTTCCTGTATTGCAGATTGAAAGAGGGGTGGGCAGCGTTTCCTGTGCCATTGAAAAAGATAGCGGAGATGATCCGGATGTAACAAAAGGCACACTCATTTTTGCATCAGTATCTTATCTGGAATCACCGGAAATCATCATCGACGGCGGCGAAGGTGTCGGACGTGTTACAAAGCGGGGCTTGGATCAACCTGTGGGCGCAGCTGCCATCAACTCCGTTCCCCGCCGCATGATTCGGGAGAATCTGGAGGAAATCTGCAGGATGACGGATTATCACGGCGGGCTTTCTGTGACCATTTCGGTACCGGAGGGAGAAGAAATTGCGAAGAAAACCTTTAATGCAAGGCTGGGGATTTTAGGCGGTATCTCTATTTTGGGTACCACGGGAATTGTGGAACCCATGAGCGAACAGGCATTGATAGACACAATCCGAGTGGAACTTCACCAACGCCGGGTGAATGGAGCCGATTATGTGCTGTTGACCCCTGGCAACTACGGATTTGACTATATTCAGCAGAATATCAACATAGACCCAACTGCCGCTGTGATGACTTCCAACTTTGTGGGTGATACGCTGGATATCTGTAAGGAACTTGGATTTCGGGGCGCTCTGCTGATTGGTCATATCGGCAAGCTGGTAAAAATTGCAGGCGGTATGCTGAATACACATTCCAAATATGGCGATTGCCGTATGGAGATTCTGGCGGCGTATGCCGGAGCATCCGGCTTGGATGCGTCTTCTGTTTCCGACATACTGTCATGCGCGACCTGCGACGATGCGATTCGTATTTTGGACGAATCGGGAATGCGGGAAAGGACATTGGAACGTCTAGCCGAACGAATCTCGTTTATTATAAATAATCGCGTGAACGGAGCAATCAAAACAGGTGCAATACTTTTTTCCAAACAATACGGGTTTTTATGCGAAACAAAGTGTGCTCGATTGTTATTGCGCAAAATATCGGAGGAATGATTTTATGGTCCATTTTGTTGGAGCTGGCTGCGGTGCTGCTGATCTGATCACGATTAGAGGTGCGCAGATGCTGGGAGAAGCAGATGTTGTAATTTACGCCGGTTCTTTAGTCAATCCGGAATTGCTTACCTATACGAAAAAAGGTTGTGAGATTCATGACAGCGCTAAAATGACATTAGAACAGGTCATTGAGGTCATACAGGCAGCCGAAGCCCATGGGAAAAACACGGTACGTCTTCACTCCGGCGACTCCAGCGTTTATGGCGCTGTCCGGGAACAGTTCGACGAACTGGATCGGTTGGAAATTGGCTACGACGTCTGCCCCGGCGTCAGTTCTTTTTGCGGAGCCGCCGCATCTTTGAAAACAGAATACACCTTGCCAGGTGTGAGCCAAACGGTTATTATTACCCGGGCGGCTGGACGGACGCCAGTACCTGATCGGGAATCGATTCGGTCGTTGTCAGCTCATCAGTCTACTATGGTCCTTTTTCTCAGCACCTCTTTGACCGAAAAACTGCAGGATGACCTTCTGGCTGGCGGATATCCTCAAGACACACCGGTGGCAATCGTGTATAAGGCCACTTGGCCGGAAGAGAAAATTTTCCGCTGCACAGTGGATACTTTGCATGAGACTGTTGCCGGGAATCATCTGACCAAAACCGCGCTGATCATCGTCGGGAATTGTATGGGAGACGAGTATCTTCGCTCCCTATTATATCATCCCGGTTTTTCTACCGAATATCGAGAGGCGATAAAATGAAAATCGCAATATTTGCTTACAGCCGGCAAGGCTGCAAAACCGCAAGAACTGTTATGGAGCACTTCAAAGCCGAGGAAATCCGCGCATTTACCAAGGAACGGTTTGAGGAAAGCGGATTCCAGCCGCTGTGCCAACCATCTTCCCTCTTCTACGGATCTATGTTTGAATGGGCAGACACAATGGTTTTTATTGGCTCCTGCGGCATCGCCGTGCGGGAAATTGCACCCCATATCCGCGACAAAAAATCCGATCCCGCGGTAATCGTCGTAGATGAATTGGCTCACTTTACGATTTCTCTTCTTTCCGGGCACATCGGAGGCGCCAACGCCATAGCGTCGAAATTGGCAAAAAGTTTGGACTCTATTCCTGTCATTACGACTGCTTCCGATATCAATCATAAATTTTCAGCAGACGCTTGGGCAACACAAAATGGATATATCATCGCAGATATCCACAAAGCAAAAGCGGTTTCGTCTGGAATTCTGGAACAGGATATTCCTTTACACAGCGATTTTCCAGTGCTGACCCCTTACCCCAACGGCTTGGTACCGGGAATCGCAGGCGATGTGGGAATTTGCATCAGCTATAGAACCGACGAACCGTTCGACCAAACACTCCGTTTGATACCAAAGATTCTTCATCTTGGCATCGGATGTAAAAAAGGCATATCTGCCAAAGCGATTTGTGAAACGGTTGACACGGTTTTAAAGCAAAACCATATCGACCGGCGTTCCATTAAATGCGTTGCCTCTATCGATTTGAAAGCACAGGAGTCTGGACTTCTGGCCTATTGCCAAGAGAATAATTGGCCGGTTTCTTTTTATTCCGCAGAGGATTTAAAAATGGTAAAGGGGTCTTTTACACCCTCAACTTTTGTGCAAAGTGTTACAGGAATCGATAATGTATGCGAACGAGCCGCATTGTACGGCGCAGAAAAACTGATCGTCAAAAAAAATGCATTAAACGGTGTGACAGCAGCAATTGCGGCAGAGAAATGGGAGGTGCGCTTTGAGTAAAGTAATCGTTGTGGGCATTGGCCCCGGAAATGATGCAAATATGACAATCGGGGCGGATCAGGCCTTGAAAAAAGCCAATGTAATCATTGGATATCATGTATATGTGGATTTAATTAAAGAGCGATATCCTGATAAGATATTTATGACAACCTCCATGACACAGGAAGTAGAGCGATGTCAGATGGCGCTGGATATGGCCATGCAAGGAAAAACAGTCGCTATGGTCTGTTCCGGAGACAGCGGTATTTACGGAATGGCTTCTCTGATTTATGAGTTGAGAGGCGAAAATACTGTGCCAGAGGTTGAGATTATCCCAGGCCTGACGGCGGCCTGCAGCGGCTCGGCGTTGTTAGGGGCTCCTCTCACCCATGATTTTGCTGTCATCAGCCTCAGCGACCGTTTGACGCCATGGAGCAAAATAGAAAAACGGCTGGAAGCTGCTGCAATTGCGGATTTATCGATTGTTTTATATAATCCGGTCAGTCGCGGCCGCCCCGACCACCTGCTACGGGCTTGTGATATCCTGCTCCGGCATCTTCCCGCGGCCCGTATCTGCGGTATAGCCCAGCGAATCGGCCGGGATGGAGAAAACCGCCGCATCATGACTTTGGGAGAACTGAGAAATGCTGAGGCCGATATGTTTTGCACTGTATTTGTCGGTAATTCGATGACCAAGATCATAGCAAAAAATATGGTTACACCAAGAGGGTATCGAGATGTATAAAATATGTGTGTTCGCCGGAACAACAGAAGGACGCGAATTGATAGAGTTTCTAAGCAATCAGCCTGTTTCTGTTACCGTCTGTGTTGCAACAGAATATGGCAAAACTTTGATGCCGGATGCTGAAAACCTTACCATATGTTGTAAACGGATGAATGTGGATGAAATTATGGAATTGTTAGAGGACCAGCATTTCGATTTGGTAATCGATGCTACCCATCCCTATGCTGTCTCTATCACCGATGGTATTACCAAAGCTTGTGCATCTACCCGCACCGAATATATTCGCTTACTCCGCAAAGCTTCCAATACGGTACAGGATGCCGTATATGTTTGCGATGTTTGTTCAGCGGTGGATTTTCTGAACAATACAGAGGGAAATATTCTTTTGACAACCGGTAGCAAGGAACTCGAACAAATTAAAAAGCTGAAAAATTTTTCCGAGCGCGTATATGCCCGCGTTCTTCCCATGGCCGCTTCGCTGGACGCCTGCTATGCCGCTGGCTTAAAACCCGCACATATCATCGCGATGCAAGGGCCTTTTTCAGAAGAGATGAACGATGCCATGCTGCATTTTACATCCGCAAGCTGGCTGGTGACAAAGGATGGCGGCGAAGCGGGCGGCTTTGAGGCAAAGTTAAACGCAGCGCAAAAAGCAGGAGCGAGGTTGGTCATTATCGGCAGACCTCCCCAGCACGCTGGTATCTCTTTTTCCGAAACGGTAGAATTGCTGTGTAAACATTATGGATGCACTGTTATTCCCTATGTGAGTGTAGTCGGAATTGGGCCAGGCGGTCAAAACGCAATGACAAGAGAAGTTTACCAGACAATCGAAAATTCTGATTGTCTGATTGGCGCAAAACGAATGTTAAAGGCAGTTTTACTGCCCGGTCAAATTGCGCATGATGCTATATTGCCAGAGGAAATCGCCGATTTTATTCTGACACATCATGAATATCGGCATTTTACAGTTGTCCTGTCAGGAGATGTAGGTTTTTACAGCGGCGCCAAAAGGCTCCTGCCTTTTCTAGACTCCTGCAAAGTGGAAGTTTTCCCCGGTTTAAGCTCTTTGGCCTATCTGTGTTCCCGCCTAAAGACTTCTTATGAAGATGTAGTAACAATAAGTCTCCATGGCAGGAATTATAATGCTATTCCTGAGATCCGCGCCAACGCAAGAGTATTTGTGTTATTAGGCGGCTCAAACGATATTGGACATTTATGCCAAACTTTAATAGACGCAGGCCTTGGGCATGTTCATATCAGTGTTGGGGAACGGTTGAGTTATCCAGATGAAAAGATTACCCAAGGCACCGCCGAAGAGCTTGCAGGGGGCCAGTATGAATCTTTGAGCGTAGCACTGATTGAAAACGGGCAACCTGACGCGATTGTTACGCATGGTCTTTCGGATGCCTCCTTTCAGCGTGGTTTTGCATCTGATGTCATAATTCCCATGACCAAGAGCGAAGTTCGTTCTGTATGCTTATCCAAGCTCCGGCTGACAGAGAGATCCATTTGCTGGGATATCGGTGCTGGAACCGGCTCTGTGGCGATCGAGATGGCCCTTCAGGCTAAAAAGGGACAAGTTTATGCTGTCGAACAAAAAAAAGAGGCACTGGAATTGCTGGAAGAAAATAAAAAAAGATTCTCCGTCGATAACCTAACAGTCGTTCCGGGATGTGCACCGGATGTTTGCCGCGATCTTCCGGTCCCCACACATGCTTTTATCGGGGGCAGTTCCGGAAATATGAAAGAAATCTTTTCCCTGTTACTCCGGAAAAATCCGCAAATTCGTATTGTGGCAACAGCGATTTCTTTGGAATCAATTGGAGAACTGACCTCCTGTATGAAATCTTTCCCGTTTTCGGAAACGGAGGTCATCTCTATGAGTATTGCCAAAGACAAAAAAGCAGGGGCATATCACCTGATGACCGGCCAAAATCCCATTTACATCTTTACCATGAAAGACGAAGATATCCATTGATAAAGCTGCCGAATGAGAATGGTTATTTGCCTCGATTGCAACGACTTTAACATCAAAATAAAATAATGCAACGAAAAAACGTTCTCCGCCCGACAAACAGCGATTACAAAGCGCCGAATCAAGCGGAGAACGTTTTGGATTTCGAAAATAAATCTTAAAATCCCGGATAAGAAATTTTGAAAACGGCTACAAACACCGGGAAAAACGCCAAAGAAGTTATCAAAGAGAAAATTCAGGAATACATAAACCGGATATGGGAAAAATAAAAGCAAGAGGTGAAAGTCCATGTGCCATAAAAAAGAAGAGGGCGCACCGATTAAACGCGGAAACGCCACTCGTATTGACCCTGAAAAAGATATTATACCCAAAAATCTGATGTACAGTGTAACGCGACACGATAAGCCATCTCCGGATGAAAGCAACATTCCCATTCCGGATACAGAAAATACCGCTTTGTCCAAAAAATTTGTGGATGATAATCATTTGGATTAACCGGCATAGAAAATCTTTTTCAGTTCTTCCAATCGCTTTTCCCCTATGCCGGGAATCTCATCCAAATCGTCCATTGAAGAAATCGGACCGTTTTGTTTTAAAAAATCATAAATCTTTTGGGCCGTCGCAGGGCCGATGTCCTCCGCATAGGCAATCTCGTCGACCGTTGCGGTATTGATGTTGAGTTTGTCCCGGTATTCCACCGGCGCTTGGGTCACTGACCAAATCCGAATGGATGAACCGGACAAAACGGGCCGTGTCAACGCAAGGATCAGCCAGGTTATCAATACGGAAACCAAAACCAATGCTGCTAAAATCCAGTAAAACCGGCGAATTCTTTTTTCTTCCGACAACTTCATCCAACCTTTTACAAACCGGCTTTCCTGTTGTGGTGCCGGTTTGTTTTTGCAAAATATATCTTATGCAGCTTACTGCAAATCCCTATTTTAATTCTACAATGGTAACGCCAGTCTCCCCTTCACCATAAACGCCCAACCGGAAGGAACGAACATTTTTATGCCGCCGCAGGTGCTGGTGGATCGCGTTGCGCAAAACACCGGTTCCCTTGCCATGAATCAGGGTAAGGGTATGAAGGCCGGTCATGACCGCATTGTCGATAAACCGGTCGGTTTCCATAATGCCTTCTTCCGCATTCATACCGCGCAGGTCAATTTCTGCATCGCTGGCTCTCTTCGCTTTTTTGGTCGCGCTCACAGATACGGAACCGCCAGCCGAACGCCGGCTGTTCTTTTTATCAGGCGTTGGATCCGCCAGGCGCAAGGAGGATAACTTTACAGTCAGCTTGATTGCACCAGACTGTACCTGGACCATATCGTTTTTATCCGGCAGAGATAAAACCTTTCCGGATGAACCAAGATCAGTTACAAACACCGTATCTCCTTTGACCAGCGGCCTGGGCAGCTTATAGTCTTCCTGCTGCTTTTGCGCTACCGGATCGGAAAGGTCATACAAACGGTTTAAATTCGAGCGCATCTGCGTTTTGGCTTTAGACGCCAACTGGGAAAAAGCTTCCGAATCCTTTTGCTTGCGGATTTCCTGCAGTTCATCCAGCAGCTTTTCCGATTCTGCACGAACATTTTCTACAATGCGCCGTGCCTCATACCGTGCTTTTTCCACTTCTTTTTCTTTTTCTTTATCAAGATTTGCTTTATATTCAGCGATTTCTTTTTTAGTAGCCTGTGCCTGTGTCCGAAGAAGCTGCGCTTCCTCCAATTCTTTGGCAAGACTCTGGCGTGTTTGCTCCAGCTGCGAAACCGCATCTTCAAATTTTGCGCTTTCGTAAGACACCAATTCTTTTGCCCGATTCACAATTTCGGCGCCGATTCCCAAACGCTGCGAAATAGCGAAAGCATTGGATTTGCCGGGAACGCCGATGGACAGCTTGTAAGTTGGCCGCAAAGAGGAGACGTCAAACTCACAGGAGCCGTTTTCTACTCCTTCTGTTTCCAACGCAAATAGCTTGATTTCCGCATAATGGGTCGTGGCGGCAATCCGAGCGCCTTTTCGCCGAAGTGACTCAATAATTGAAATAGCAAGCGCTGCTCCCTCTACGGGATCGGTACCGGCGCCTAATTCATCCAGCAGAACAAGGGTACGGTCGTCCGTTTTTTCCAAAATGGAGATAATATTGACCATGTGGGCTGAAAAGGTGGACAAATTTTGTTCAATGCTCTGTTCGTCCCCAATATCGGCCAGTACATTTTCGAAAACAGAAATCTGGCTGCCGTCTGCCGCCGGAATCATCAGACCGCACATCGCCATTAAGGTAAACAATCCCAACGTTTTCAGCGCAACCGTTTTGCCTCCAGTATTTGGTCCGGTAATGATTAGTGTATCAAATGCGTCCCCCAGATAGATGTCCGTTGGCACTACCGCCGTTTTTGTAATCATTGGATGCCGCGCTTTTTTCAGCCGGATCACCCCGTCGTCAGTCAAAACAGGCTCCATTGCCTGCATCTTGTCGGCCAGCCGGGACTTGGCGAAAATCAAATCAATTTCCACCACCGAATCGTAATCCTGCAGGATACTTTGACTGTGCTCTCCTACCAAATTGGACAATTCTGCCACGATTCTGGCAATTTCATCGCTTTCTTTTCCTTGAAGCAGGCGGATTTCGTTGTTGGCTTCCACAACGCCAAGCGGCTCGATAAACAAAGTAGCGCCGCTGGATGAAGTATCATGCACTAGACCTTTGATTTCCGCGCGGTGTTCTGCTTTGACCGGAACGACATAGCGCCCATCCCGCATTGTAACCAAGCTTTCCTGAAGATATTTTTGGTAAGCAGGAGAATGGATCAGTTTGTCCAGCTGATTTTTGACGCTGAGTCCCGCGTTGCGAATTTTTCTGCGGATATCGGCCAGTGCCGGACTCGCGTTATCCGCCACCATATCTTCTGAAAGAATCGCTGTATTGATTCGGTCCTCAATAAATGGATGCGGGGTCAGACCGCTGAAAAGATAGTCCAGAGAGGTTTCCGTTGTTTCACAATGTTTTCGCCAGTCGGACAAGGAGCGGATAGTCCGAAGCGCATTGGAAATTTCCAATAGCTCCCGTAAAGAAAGGCTGGTTCCCAATTCGGCACGTTTGACCATGTTTTTGATATTTTTAAAGTTATAAACGGTGGGAGAACCGTAACGGTTCGACAATGCATTGGCATCTGCCGTCTGCCGCATCTCCTCCTTGGCCCGGTACAGGCTGGTCTGCGGCTCCAAGGCCAACGCTTTTTCTTTGCTGTCGTCACAGCTGGCGCATTCGGCCAGCATGTTTAAAATTTTATCTAATTCCAGTGCCTGCTGGTGTTTTTTCTCAATCGGCAATGATGTCACCTTCCCTCAGCGAAGCGAGACAAGGGAATGAAAAAATTCCAAACTTTGATAGTTTCGCTCCGTTTGACTTTGCAAAAACTGCTCCGCCGCATCATTCAGGCAGCGGATGCTTTCCGGCCCGATGGTAAACGCGAACAGCTTTTCCATCGGCGAATAAATGATATGGCGCATGGCCGCTAAGGCTCCTGCCGTCAAAAAGATATGTATCCCTTTTTTCTCAGCGCTACAATCTGTACAGTAAATGGTCCCTTCATTCGGGTAAAAGGCCATCTGTTTTGCTGTATAACAGCCGCACCCCGCGCAGGAAACCAAATCTGGCATAAATCCGGCAAGACTTGAAGCGCGCAGTTCAAAAAGCGCTTTTAAGAGCATCCAGTCGATTCGGTCGCGCTGCAGAAAAGAAAGACAATTGAGCAGCAGCTTTAAAAACTGCCCTTCATCGTTCTCCTTGGGTCCCAGAACAGCAGAAACTTCCGCAAAATAAGAGGCCAAAGCCAACTTCTCTACAGATTTCCGCAGGCCGAAAAACTGCTCAATGCTGTCGGCATGATCTAAAGAATAGCGCTCCCGGTTCCGGAATAAAACCATCGATGAATAACACAAAAGGCCGGTAGAAGGAGCCAATTGATTTTTGAACCGTCGCGCTCCCCTGGCATAGGCAAAAATCACGCCTTGATCTTCGGTTAAAATAGTCAGTAGTTTATCCTCGTCTCCATTGGCCAGTTCCTTCAGGATGATCCCCTTCGTTTTGATCTGCATTGACCATCTCATCCTCCGATTCGTCCTGCAAATGCCGCAGCAGCATAGATGCCCTACGATACTGCATATAATCGCTCACCGCTCCAGTTTTTAAGAACTGATTCCATGCGTCTTCCGGTCTCATATAAAAACCTCCTGCCCGGCGAAATACATTAACAGTATTTCCCCAGAAGCAAAAGACTATGACCGGGAAAACGGTCCATTTTTTCTATAAATTTTTCCCACCGGCAACAGAGACTGCTCTTCTGCCGTATAGTGCACAAGGTACGGTAAACAGCCATGCTATCCTGTTTTTCATAGTAACATACAATCTGTCTTCCGTCAAACCAAGGGCTTTTCTCGTTCTGGAAAAAATCAATGGTAAATACGCAAAATGGGCTGCAAGTCGGACAGACCCACAACCCACCATTTTTAGGATTCACGAAAACCAAGATCCCGAATCACACCTGGGCAGTTTCTCCAATCTTCCTTGACCTTGACCCAGCATTGCAGATTCACTTTAATATCTAAAAAGGATTCAATATCCCGCCTTGCCTGACTGGCAACTTTTTTCAGCATAGTGCCCTGCTTACCGATAATAATGCCTTTGTGGCTGTCTTTTTCGCAGTAAATCACGGCATGGATGTCGATTAGATCCTTCTCTTCCCGTTCGACCATCTGCTCCACTGTAACGGCTGTTCCATGTGGGATTTCCTCACTCAGGCAATTTAAAAGCTTTTCCCTGATAATCTCTGCAACAATAACCCGTTCCGGCTGGTCTGTCATCGCATCATCGGGAAAATAATGCGGTCCTTCTTTTGCGTAATGGGACAGTTCCGCCAATAACTGGGGCATACCGTCACCTGTTAAGGCACTGACCGGAACAACGGCCTCAAAGGGAAACAATTTAGAAAAGGCAGAAATTTTTTCCATCATTACGTCTTTTTTGGGAATGGTATCAATTTTATTGATCGCCAGAATAGCGGGAATACGCAAATCGCGAAAACGCTGCAATAATTCCAATTCCATCGGGTGGATTTTCCCCAACGGTTCTGTTACCAACACCGCAGCATCTACATCCACCACCGAATCCTTGATCTGTTTTACCATGAATTCACTGAGCTTCGTTCTGGGATTGTGCAAGCCCGGCGTGTCGATGAAAACAAACTGCGTCTCGCCTTCCGTAAAGACGCCGGTGATTCGCGTACGAGTTGTCTGCGGTTTTGGCGACACAATTGCAACTTTTTCTCCGACAAACCGATTCAGCAAGCTGGATTTTCCAACATTGGGACGCCCAACAATGGCAATAAAGGCCGAAAATGTTTTTTCCATGGTATCCTCCTATTTTCCGGTAACGGCCTCCAAATCCACATCGCGAGTGAGTCCAAGCCTAGAGAGAATCATTTCCTCTTTTTCCCGCATTTTTGCCGCTTCCAGCCCACCTGTTTCGTGATCATAGCCCAACAAATGAAGCATAGAGTGAACGGTTAAAAACCCCATTTCCCGCTGGAATGAATGACCGTACAACTTAGCCTGAGAAACAGCTTTTTCCACCGATATAACGATATCTCCCAGCATATAAGCGCCAGTATCCTCATTCTTATCAAACACGCCGTTTTCACCCAGCGGAAAAGACAGTACATCCGTTTCCATGTCCCTGCTGCGGAATTCCGCGTTTAATTGTTTGATTTCCTGATTATCTACAAAACTAATGCTAACTTCTGCCGGTTTTTCAAATTTTTCGAAAGACAGTACAGCATGACAACAGCGACGCAGCAACAGACGTGTCCCAGAAGGAATCTTCACTTTCTTTTGACGATTCGAAATTTGTACTTTCAATTTTTCCATCGCTTCTCCGCCAAACGGCGTTCTCCCTCTCTTTCCTAAACTTTCATCTCATTTTCTACAAAGGCGATCTATTTCTGAAGATAAAAACGCTGACATTTCATCAAAATGATTTTTTCTCTCACAATTCCATAATATGTAACATATTATACATCCTCAAAATATCATTCGTAAAGGCTTTTTTGATAAATTTTATACAATAAATCAAATTTCGCTGTTTTACAGATGATAACAGAAAAAATGGCGCCCCACGCATTGAAAAATACAGTTTTAGGCTCCTCCATATGCCTTGAAATAAAAAATACAGCACCTTTCCAGGCGCTGTATTTCACAACCTATTTTCTTTTGCCGCGCGACGTCTGCCGACTGGAAGCGTATAGTTTTTTCTCATTTTCCGCTTTTTCAAAAGCCTTAACAATATCTTTCACCAAACGGTTACGCACAACATCGCGATTGTTTAACCGGATTACCGCAACCCCTTCGATAGAAGTCAGGATAGATGCGCATTTTTCCAAACCGGAATCTTCTTTTTTGGGCAGGTCAATCTGTGTAATATCGCCCGTCAATACCATTTTGGAATTTTCGCCCAAACGGGTTAAGGCCATTTTCAAAGTGGAAAGTGAAGCGTTCTGGCTCTCGTCTATGATGATACTCGCCCGATTCAAAGTCCGTCCGCGCATATATGCTAACGGAGCGATCTCGATGATGCCGCGTTCCACATATTTTTGAACACTCTCCGCACCCAACATATCGTTCAAAGCGTCATACAGCGGGCGAAGATAGGGGTCGACTTTCTGCGCTAAATCTCCCGGCAAAAAGCCAAGTCTCTCTTCTCCGGCTTCTATGGCGGGCCGGCTCATAATAATGCGTTCCACCTTACCGTCTTTCAAATCCGCTACCGCTTGCGCAACGGCCAGATAGGTTTTTCCCGTTCCGGCAGGTCCAATGCAAAGCGTAACCGTATTTTGCTGAAGCGCTTTGATGTAGTTTTTTTGCCCAATCGTTTTACACTTGACCGGCCGGTTGGAGTGGGCAATGACAACAATATCGGACATAGCGCTTAATGTTTCGTTCATTTCCCCTTCCCGGACAGACTCCAATACACGATACACGACATCAATCGTAATTTCTTCTTTGTTTTCATAAAGGATTTTCAGGTTATTTAAAACATCGGCGGCATTTTGTACCGCTGTTTCTGTCTCGCCGGTAATCTCAATATGAGCGTTCCTGGCACGAATAGACACAGGAAACGCTTGTTCAATTACACGGATATTTTTATCTTGAACGCCAAAAATAGCCATTTGCTGCTCGAGAGTAAATTCCAGTTCCTGCACCGAAAACGATCCCTCCTGTTTAGATATCGACAAGGGAATTATACTGTATTTTTCCCGCTTTTTCAAGAAAAACAGCGCCTATGAACAACACTTCTTTACGCATAAAAAACAGACTGCCGTATCGAGAAAAACGGCAGCCTGTTTTGATTTTATCGGGTTACTTTATGAAATACTTTCTTTCCTTTTTTCACAATGACATCGCCCTGTTCGAATAACGCTTCCGGAATACGGGAAGTTGGGTCGCTGATTTTTTCCTCGTTGACAGAAATACCGCCCTGCTGAACCAAACGGCGCCCCTCGGCTTTTGACGGCGCCAATCCTGCTGCAACCAGCAGATCCAAAATACCAACAGAACCATCCTGGAACAATTCCCCGGGCAGCTGCGTTGTAGGCATATTGCTGTTATCCGCGCCGCCGGAGAACAGCGCTTTCGCCGCTTCCAGTGCTTTGTCAGCGTCCTCTTTGCTATGGACCATTTGGGTCAGTTCATAAGCCAAAATCTCTTTTGCCTGATTCAATTCGCTTCCTTGCCAGCTTTCCATGGCTTCGATTTCCTCAATCGGCAGGAAAGTGAGCAGTTTCAGACAATTGATAACATCCGCGTCATCCACATTGCGCCAATACTGGAAAAACTCATATGGAGTCGTTTTTTCCGGATCAAGCCAAAGCGCTCCCTTTTCGGTCTTGCCCATCTTTTTGCCTTCTTTGGTGGTCAAGAGTGTAAAGGTTAATCCATACACATCCTCGTGTTCCACACGGCGGACCAGATCCACACCGCCCAAAATATTGGACCATTGGTCGTTGCCACCCAATTCCATTTTACACCCGTATTCCCGGAACAGATGCAAAAAGTCATAACTCTGCATGATCATATAGTTAAATTCCAGGAAAGTGCATCCCCGTTCCAAACGAGTTTTAACGCTGTCGGCCGTCAGCATTTTGTTCACTGAAAAATGTACGCCAACATCCCGCAGGAGTTCAATATATTTCAAATTCATCAGCCAGTCACCATTTCGGGCAACGATGGCTTTTCCAGGTGTGATATCAACAAATTTGCTCATCTGTTTCAAAAACTGATCCGCGTTGTAGTTGATCTCATCAACTGTCAGCATTTTACGCATATCGGTTTTTCCGGTAGGATCACCTACCATCGTCGTACCGGTTCCCAACAAAAGGATCGGCATGTGACCTGCCTGCTGCAAACGCTTAATGACAACCAGCTGCAAAAAATGGCCAATATGCAGGCTGTCAGCCGTGGCGTCGAAACCAATATAAAAAGTTACCTTTTCTTTTTCAAAAAGCTCTTTTACCCTTTCTTCATCGGTACACTGAGCGATCAATCCACGTCGTTTAAATTCCTCAAAAACTGTCATATTGATTCTCCTTCATAGAAAATAAAAAACCCTCTGTCTTTTGACAGAGGGCGTAAACTTACGCGGTACCACCTCATTCACCGCAAATCCTGCGGCCTCACCGGATACAGGCAAAACACCGATATCCTCTCTCTGTAACGGGAGAACCCGCCCTTGCCTACTGGAAAACTCTTTCGGAAGGTAGCTCCAAGATGTATTCACAAAACCATTCAGCGCCTTTTTCCACCAACCAAAGGCTCTCTTTCCCTGAAATCAGAATTGCTACTTCTTCTCTTCACCGCTTTTCGCTTATCGCTATCGATTATAATAAGCTTTTTCTTTTTTGTCAAGCTTTTTTGCCTGACATTTTACCTGACTGAAACTTCGTTCCAGACTTACTTTACCGGCATCCGTTCTCTTTTTTGGCGTAGCATCGAACGGCCAGAAAAGCAGATCCGCACAATCGAGGAAACACAAATCATCGCAAATCCGATTACAGCTGCAATTTCCAGTGTGTACAGTCCTGTTTCCCAAAACAATTGGTTTTCCCCTATAACACAATATTCCATTGTATGATAAATTCCACTTCCGGGCACCAAAGGAATCAATCCTGCCACCAAATAAATCGTCACCGGTGTTTTATAGATTCTGGCGAATACCTCTGCATAAACAGACATGATGACAGCGGCAAAAAAGTAGCCAAAAATATCCGTGGAAAACCAATGAGCGGTCAAAAGATAGGCAAGCCAGCTGACCATTCCTCCCAATGCAGAAAGAAGAAGCTTTTTCTCTCTAAGATTGAAAATAACACCAAATGCCAGCACTCCAACCGCCGCGTATAAGCATGTCAAAAAATCTCCGCATACGCCGCTTGTTCCCAGCATCGATTGGAAAAAGGAAAGTGGTACCATAACACCTACCGCTATCCCTGTACCAATTAATACTGCTTCGGAAATGCGCATCAATCCTGCGATAAAATCTTCTGCCATAATATCCCGCATGGCATTTGTCAGCATTAATCCGGGTACCAAATTCATGATCGCTCCCATAAGGACGTGACTGACTTGGTTCAGGACATGAAGCTGTATCCCCAGAGCTGCCATAAATGCTGACATCGCTCCGCAGATTACGGTCACAAAGAAACTGTTGGCATTCAGCTTTCCAAGTCCATAGGAAACCAGTTTAATCATTACGCCGATAGGAAAAGCCCATAGCCCGTCTTTCCAGTTGCCACCAAAAAACAATGCAAAAATCAGAGCGGCCACTCCGTGTGCACAGCAAAGCACCCACAAAGGATATCCTGGTCCATTTTGGACTTCCCAAAGCAATCTTCTCGCTTCGTCATAATCCGGCTTTTCCACACAAAGCCGGCGAGAAAGGTTATTCAGCCGATCCACCTTATCCAAATCGGTTCCTTTTGAGGCAAGGCGCCTGGTCCAGCTGAACGTTTCCTCGCCAAAAGCAATTGAAACAATAATTGTGCTGGGTATCGCAAACACATCGACACTGTCTACTCCATAGGCAAAACAAATCCGTTTGACCGTTTCCTCTACCCGATAAATTTCTCCCCCGTAGGAAAGCATGTCAAAACCGATGTCTGAAACCAGCTGCAAGAGCTTTTTATTTTCCATTTCCACTTTCCTTTGTCTGTAAAAGCAGTTCTCTGGCGCTTGCCAAAACTGTTGGCGTTATGTTTTCTCCTCCCATAATACGTGCTAGTTCCCGGACCCGTTCTTCCTGCGACAATGTTTTTACCGTCGTAAAAGTACGGCTGTCACGAACGGTTTTTGCAATCAGAAGATGGGTATCGGCAAAAGCAGCTACCTGCGCTAAGTGGGTAACGCAAATAATCTGCCGTCCACCGGAAGCCTGCTTGAGTTTGCGGCCGATTTTTTGTGCCGCCCGACCGCTGACGCCGGTATCCACTTCGTCGAAAATCAAAGTGCCGACACGATCCCCTTCTGCAATCACGTTTTTCAGACTCAGCATGATTCGGGACAGTTCACCGCCAGAAGCAATTTTTCCAATGGGTTTGGGAGGTTCTCCCGGGTTGGTGGAAATATAGAATTCCATTCGGTCGACTCCCGTTTCGTCCGGTTCCCCGGTTTCGGTCTGGACCGTAAATTTAACCGATGGCATATCCAAAAAAGCCAATTCGGCACAAACCTGTTCCTGGAATTCCTTGGCCGCTGCCTTTCTTTTTTCACTGAGCTGTTTTGCCAGATCCATCATCCGCACTTCACTTTTCGCCCGTTCTGCTTCCAATTTGGCTTTTAGCTCTTCTGCGTGTGTAATCGAATCCAGTTCCTGCTGAGCCTGTTCTTCAAAACGCAGGATCTCTTCGATCGATCCGCCGTATTTTCTCTTCAACCGGAAAATCAGATCCAAACGCTCTTCAATCCGATCCAGTTCCGCTGGATCGATCTCTGCGTCAGACAGTATGTCCCGCAGGGTTTCTCCCATTTCCTCCAGTTCGTACCGAATATCCAAAATCCGGTCCGCTTTTAACTGCGGATAATAGTCCCCCAATATCTGCATCTGTTCCTGTGTTTGATCCAACAACGCAAGAACACCATCCTGTTCATCGGAGCCCTGCAAAAAATCGTGAGCGGTATGTAATGCGTCGATAATTTTAGCACTGTTTTGCATTCTCTTTTTCGACGCCTGAAGTTCTTCTTCCTCTCCCGGCATGAGGGCGGAAGCGGAAATTTCGTTGATTTGATAAGAGAGCAAATCAATTCTCTGTGCTTTTTCCCTCTCGTCGCTTTGAAGTTGACGCAATTTTCTCTGCAGCTCTACATAATAAGCATACTCTACCCGGTATTCTTTCAAAAGCGCCGACGTTTTGCCGAATTGATCAATGTATCCCAAATGCTGTTCCGGCAGCAAAAGAGACTGATTGTCATGCTGTCCGTGAATATTGATAAGGCTTTGCGCCACTTCCCGCAGAATAGATACCGTTGCGGGCCGTCCGCCGATTTTACAGGATGTTTTCCCATCGGCAGAAATCTCCCGCGCCAACAAAAGCGATCCGTCCTCCTCCGGCTCAAAGCCCAGGGAGAGCAGCTGTTCTTTTGTTTCATCTCCAATGTCCTCAAACAATGCGGTAACAAACGCTTTCGGCGCTCCTGTACGCACCAAATCGCGGGAAATGCGATTTCCCAAAACAGCATTGATCGCGTCAATAACAATGGATTTACCGGCTCCTGTTTCACCGGTAAACACATTTAAGCCATTTTCAAAAATGACCTGCACCTTCTCAATGACCGCAATATTTTGAATAAAAAGCTGTGAAAGCATGATTTCACCTGCCCTGTATATGCTTGCTCAATTCATCTTCCAGATTTTTTGCCATCCAATCTTCTTGCATCATCACGAAAAAGGTATTGTCTCCGGAAAGAGTACCTACAACGCCTTTTACCTCCATCGTGTCCAGCATTTCGCAAACAGCGTTTGCCATACCAGTGTGGCATTTCACGACTACAAAGTTTTTACAGCTTTCGATACTGTAAACCGATTTGTTAAAAAACGAGTAAAATTGAGAAGACATGTCCGGACGCTGCTTACCTGCGGAAACACTGTAGCGATATTTTCCGTCATTTGCGGCCGTCTTCACCAAACGCAATTCTTTCATATCTCTTGAAACCGTTGCCTGTGTTACTTCGAAGCCGCTTTCGCGCAGCAGACGAAGGAGTTCCTCCTGCGTGTCCACATCGTTTGTCGCAATCAATTCCAAAATTTTCTGATGCCGTTTCGATTTCATTCGTGACTACCTCCCCACATTAATTTTTGATTCAGCACTTCATAAAAACCTTTTCCGGAAAATCGAATCAATTTAAAAACTTTTTGTGAGCGTCGGACCTGAATATCCTGTCCGACCGGTACTTTCATCCCCAAGCTTCCATCTGCCGATAAAATCAAATCGCTGTCATTGTTGACATGTTTTGCCCGCAGCGTGAGTTTTCGGTCAGGAGCAAAAAGGATCGTGCGGGAAAAAAGCGTGTACGGACAAATCGGCGATAAACTGATCGACTGAATAGCAGGGTCCACCACCGGACCGCCAGCGCTCATGGCATAAGCGGTGGACCCGGTCGGCGTGGAAAGAATAACGCCATCCCCCCGCAAAGAGTAAAGGGGATTACCATCACAGAGAATATCAATATCGACAATGCGGGAATATTCTCCACGGGTCAGTACAATGTCATTGACTGCCCAACAGCTCTCTGTGTTAGTCGACGCTTCAATCAGCATCCGCTCTTCGATGGAATAGTTGCCAGAAGCGATTTGTGAAATCAAATCCGTTTCATCCCGTTCCATCGTGGCAAGAAAGCCCACTCTCCCCGCGTTAATCCCCAAAACAGGGATGTCATACCGAACCGCGTCCTGCGCCACATGAAGAATGGTCCCATCTCCTCCGATGGCAATGATAAAATCACTGTTTTTTAACCCTTGCTCTTTCGGCTGAAACGACACACTTCGGATGGGGAATTCCCTTTGCATGGCATCCGGCATTACCGCGGTAATACCGCATTTTTCCATGACACGGGCAACGGCGAATGTACATGCGCGCGAGTTCGCTTTCCCTAAATTTGGAATAATGTATCCTTGCATAGCCTTTCTCCTTACTGTTTGTCCAACTGTGCGTGAGATGTTTCTACAACAGAACCGATTGCTTCATGATCCACCGAATTGCGCGATACAGCCTCTTTTTTCAAATGAACCAAATACTCAATATTCCCTTCCGGCCCCTTTACTGGCGAAAAGGTTAATCCTAATACAGAAAAGCCTGCCTCTATTGCAAAGTCAATCACCTTTACAATGGTTTCGAAATGTATCTGCGGATCTTTTACGACTCCTTTTTTTCCAACCATGCCTTTCCCTGCCTCAAACTGCGGTTTGATCAGGCAAATCATTTCCCCTGTTTCTGACAGCAAAGGATACGCCGTCGGAAGAATTAAAGTTAGAGAGATAAATGAGACATCCACACTTGCAAAGTCTACCGGTTCAGCCACAAGTTCCCGGGTGACACGGCGAAAATTGGTTCGTTCCAGGTTGACTACCCGCGTATCTGTCCGCAATTTCCAGGCAAGCTGGCCGTAACCTACATCGATGGCATAAACTTTTTTTGCACCATTTTGCAGCATACAATCGGTAAAACCACCGGTGGACGCACCAATATCCATGCAAACAGCATCCTGTATCTGGATTGGAAATGACGACAGCGCTTTTTCCAACTTTAAACCGCCCCGGGAAACGTAACGAAGTGTTTCGCCGCGCAGCTCGATTTTGTCGTCTTCTTTCACTTCAAAGCCTGCTTTATCCGCTTTTTGCCCATTGACATATACGATACCGGCCATTATGACCGCTTTGGCCTTGTCTCTGCCGGAAACCAGGCCCAATTGAACCAATTTTGTGTCTAAACGTGTTTTCATGCCTTTCACCTTATTGCTTCTTCTACCCAAGCAGCAAGCTGCTGCGGAGTCCAGCCAAGTTCTTCAAAAATTTCGTCGACAGATGCCTGCGCCAAAAATCGATTCGGGATTGCCCGGACAAAATACCTGCCTTGATAACCGTTTTTCAGAAGAAGATTCCCTGTCATCTGGGCAATCGATCCTTGCTCTGAAGATTCTTCTACGAAAAAGATGCTTTTCTTTTTTAAAAGCATCGGCAGCAATTCTTCACAGTATGGCAGCAACTGTGTCAGTTTTAACACCCCAACGCGGACGCCTCTCTGCTTCAAAAGTTCCGCAGCCTGACAACAGGAAACAGCAATTCTCCCATAAGAAACCAAAAGGATATCTGCATCTTCTGAAATCTGAAACTTTTCGTTTCCGTGTAATCCCGCGGGAAATGCCTTTTCCCTGCCTTTGGGATACCGGACAGCCACCGGCCCGTTACAGCGGTATACCGCCCGATCCAGACACGCCCGCAATTCCGGATAGGTTGCCGGAGATAAAATGGTCATTCCAGGAATAGATGAGAGAAAAGAAATATCAAAAACTCCCTGATGGGTCTCCCCGTCCTCGCCTACTATGCCAGCGCGGTCCACCGCCAGTACAACATGCTCATTGGCAATGGCCATATCCTGCATCACCTGGTCATAAGCGCGCTGCAAAAATGTGGAATATACCGCAAAAACAGGGCGAAATCCGCCTGCAGACAATCCGGCGCAGAACGTGGCCGCATGGGGTTCCGCGATTCCGACATCATAAAAACGTTCCGGAAAACGGACGGCAAATTCTTCCAATCCGGTTCCGTCTTTCATTGCGGCCGTGACAGCGCAAATTTTAGAGTCTTTTTCGGCGGCCTCCGCAATCCAACTTCCGAAAACTGCCGAAAAATCCTGAGGCCGGTTTTCGCAGCTTCCCAATTGGGCATTAAACTGCGGAACGCCGTGATAGGCATCCGGCTGTTTTTCAGCAAAGCTGTATCCTTTTCCCTTAACTGTATCGACATGCACCAAAACCGGCCCGTTTGACGCTTTGGCGCGCTCAAACGCGTCGCAAAGACTTTCCAGGTCGTGACCATCCACTGGTCCGACATATTCAAATCCAAAATCTTCAAACAGATTGCTATGGTAAAGCATTTCCTTTAAATAGCTTTTAGAATCAGATGCCAGCTTTGCCAGTGGTTTTCCCACCAGAGGAACGGCGGATATCAGTTTTCGTATCTGGTTACGCGTCGAATAGTATTCCGGTTTGGAGCGAATTTGCGCCAAATAGCGGGCGAAAGCGCCAACGTTTTTGGAAATGGACATCTCGTTGTCATTTAGGACAACAATAATCCGGTCTTTGTAATGTCCCGCGTTATTCAACGCTTCATAAGCCATTCCGCCAGTGAACGCCCCGTCTCCGATAACTGCAATGGAAAAACCCGGTTCATGGTTCAGCGTTTTGGCGCGAGCAAGTCCGGCCGCAACAGAGATGGACGTACTGCTGTGTCCGGCGACAAAAGCGTCATAAGGGCTTTCCGCCGGCTTTGGAAAACCGGAAATACCGCCCTTTTGCCGCAGTGTGTTCATTTTATTTTTTCTGCCGGTTAAAATTTTGTGCGTGTAAGTCTGATGCCCGACATCCCAGACGATTTTATCGCACGGCGGATGAAATGTTTTGTGTAAAGCCACTGTCAACTCCACAACGCCTAAATTTGAAGACAAATGTCCACCGGTTTTTGAAACGGTATGAATTAAAACATTTCGGATTTCCGCACACAACGCATCGAGCTGACGAAACGACAGACTTTTCAGATCCTGCGGCAGCTTGATGTGATCCAACAAATAATCCAATTTTCAACAACCCTTTTTTCTTACGTTTACAGACTATACCACCGGAAAAATCATTGCAACCAGAATGCCGAGCAGCATGCCGCCTAAAACTTCCAACGGCGTATGGCCCAAATATTCTTTCAGCGCCTTATCGCCCAATTCTCCTGCAATCTGGTCATCTTCCGGATTGTCCGATTCCTCGGATACAAGCTGAAAGCCAAATACCAGCTTATTCAATACTTTCGCATGCTCACCCGCGGCGCGGCGTACCCCCATCGCATCGTACATAACGATACAGGCCAATGCCAGCGACAGCGCAAATTCTGCAGAGGAAACCCCGGTTTTTCTGGCCATGGCAATCGTTAAAGAACAAACCAACGCCGTATGAGAACTGGGCATTCCTCCTGCTCCGATCATGCGTTCCATAACCAGTTTCTTTTTCACAACCAGCGTCAGAAGTGTTTTGGAAACCTGTGCCAAAAACCACGCGGTAATGGCTACGTTAATATAATAATTGACAGTAAGCCCTCTGATTACGTTCATTTTTTCAAATCCTTTATTGCAGTCTATTGAGCAAAGCCTCGGTTAGGTCTGTCAAAAAGCTTTCTGCTGCCCCTAACATTTCCAGTTGGCGCAACGCTTTTTCCGTATAACTTTTCGCAATTTCTTGCGCTTTTTCCAATCCCAATAAGGTGACAAATGTATTTTTATGATTCGCTTCATCGCTTCCGACCGGCTTTCCCAAAAGGGATGGATCTCCGGTTACGTCCAGTATATCATCAACGATTTGAAAAGCCAACCCCAAAAATCGTGCATAATTTTCCGCTGTTGCTATCTTCTCCTCCTGTCCGGCCAACAGGCATCCGGACACGCAGGACGCTTCCAACAAGGCACCGGTTTTCAGCCGATACATCTGCTCCAGCGTTTCTAAGTCGATCGGTTGGCCCTCGCTCTCCAAATCAATTACTTGTCCTCCGATCATTCCAAGATATCCAGCGCATGCCGACAGTCTTTTTTCCACAGCCAGGACATTCGCTGCCGGAAGCTCATCCGCCGCCTGGGCCGCTGTTTCAAAAGCGCAGGTTAAAAGCCCATCCCCAGCTAAGAGCGCGGTGGCCTCTCCGAATTGAATATGACAGGATGGTTTCCCGCGGCGCAATGCATCATCGTCCATACATGGCAGATCGTCATGGATCAAAGAATAGGCATGGATCATCTCCAGCGCGCATGCTACCGGCATAGCCTGCCGCATGGAAATACCTCCCAATCGAGCAAATTCCAGAACCAGAATCGCCCGAATCCGTTTTCCGCCGCCCAGCAGTGAATAGCGCATTGCCTCGATTACTTTTTCCTGCCGGCAAGACGTCTTGGGCAGCGCCCGATCCAATGCTTCTTCTATCTCTTCTCTATACGTTTTCCACTGTTCCTGAAAGCTTTTCTTGCGACTCGTCAGACTCATTTTTCGCCATAACCTCTTTCACGCGCAGTTTTGCCTGCTGTAATTTTTCGTTGCAAAAGCGGACCAATGCAGTTCCCTCTTCGAATAAGGCCAACGATTCATCCAGGGTTCCCTGTCCGCTGTCCAGTATCTGTAAAATCTGCTCGATTCTGGCCATTGCCTGCTCAAGCGACATATCTTTTTTTGCCGTAGTTTTACTCACTTTCTTTGCCTCCTTGCAAGATTTGGGCTGGAACGGTTCCGTCTGTCAGCCGAATTGTGACCCGGTCTCCCGCCTTTATCTGGCCGGCACTGCTGATGGTTTTTCCTTTCATGGTGACAACCGAAAAGCCGCGCGCCATTACCTTAAAAGGGCTGAGAGAATCCAGAATTCCGGCAGCTTTTCCCAATCTTGCTTCTTCCCGTTCCAGACGAACCGGTATCAATGCGTTCAATCGGGCCGCCTGCTCTTCTATTCTCGCCTGCGCTTGTTCCACTGTGTAATACGGAGAACGCAGTGCCTGGTGATTCTGATACCCTTCCAATTTTGTCTGCAGCGCTGATAAACGCATGCTCAGGCTGTCATGGATTCGTTTATGTCGTCCGAATTGGGTTTCAAGAACCTGAATCCGACTTTCTATCTTTTGTGCCATTTGTCTTTCATAAGAAAACAATTGAAACTGAAGATCCTTTTTATCCGGAACCGCCAGTTCCGCCGCGGCTGAAGGCGTGGGTGCCCGCAAATCTGCCACAAAATCACAGATGGTAAAATCCACTTCGTGGCCCACCGCCGAGATAATCGGTGTGCGGCAGCGAAAAATTTCACGAGCCAGCGCTTCGTCGTTAAAACTCCACAGATCCTCCAGCGATCCGCCGCCGCGTCCGATAATCAGAAGATCGCACAATCCCAATTCATCCATCTGCCGGACGGCCGCGCATAAATCAGCGGCAGATTTCTCTCCCTGCACCAGCACTGACCGAATCAAAACGACAACGGATGGATACCTGCGTCGCAGAATATTCAGCATGTCCTGCAATGCAGCTCCTGTTTTAGCCGTAATTATCCCAATGACCTGTGGGAAAGGGGGAATCGGCTTTTTATGCGCCGAATCAAACAGCCCCTCTTCCGATAGCTTCTTTTTCAGTTGCTCAAAAGCGAGACTCAAATCCCCAATTCCGTCCGGCTGCATTTCACGGCAGTAAATCTGATACACGCCGTCCCGGTCATACACGCCGACTTCTCCACGAACCAATACTGTCATACCATTTTCCGGCGTAAATCGAACGTGGGACGCATAATTTCGAAACATGACCGCCTTGACAGAAGCGTCCTTGTCTTTCAGCGTAAAATAGAAATGGCCGGATGCGTATTGTCCTTTAAAATTGGAGATTTCTCCGCGGATAAAAACATCTTTCAGTTGTAAATTCTGCTCAAAAAGAGATTTGATATAACGATTCAGTTGGGAAACGCTCAACACCGTATGGTTTGGCATTTTAAACCTCCCGTGCCGCCTGGGCCGCTAATACGGCAACTCCAGCGGCATTATCACTGGAAAAAACAGGGGGACAGAACACGCCGCCAAACCTGCTTTCCATCTCCTGCCGGATATAGCGGTTGGACATAACCCCACCCGCATACAATAACGGATATTTCGGATATTGCTCCAGAAGAGCCATGGTCATACCACAAAGAGAAGACAATAAAAAATCAAGACAATATCGTGCGATGTCCGCCGGCTGTTCCCCTTTTTCCAACATGGAACGACATCGGTTTTCCACCCCGGAAAGGCTGCAATCGCAGCCCTTCATAACCGGTTTGACCGAAAACTTTTTACTGCTCTGCTCGGCAAGAAGTTCCATCTGTGGTCCTGCGGGAAAAGGCAGTCCCAACATCTGTCCGACCCGATCTACGGCCTGCCCCGCTTTTAAATCCAGAGAGCCGGCCACTTTTTGGATATCCATTCGAACGCCATCAGGAGACACCAGAAGCGCCTCAGAAGTACCACCGGAAAAATGGAATGCCAAAAACGGGCCGTTCAGCCAATCCAAATGCCCGGAGCCATAAAGCGCCGCAGCAATATGCCCCTCCTGATGAGAAAACGGAAACACCGGAATTTTCAGAGCCGCTCCCATCGTTCCGGCTTGCGAATATCCCGCCAAAAAGCAGGGCATATAGGAATCTTCCCGCCGTCTCGGCTGGGTAGACACGCCGATTCCATCCAATTTGACAGACGGCTGACCGTTAAACAAAAGCGCCGCTAGCTCCGGCAGCTGACGCACATGCTGAAACAGCGCTTCACTTTGCCGCAGGCCAAGCATTCCTTTTTCTACAGGAAGCAGCTTTTTCTGCTGTATCAGTTTACCGGATTTTGAATCAAAAAGCGCCATAGACGTCGTATAGTTACTGGTGTCAATTCCCAAAAACAGCCCCATTACGCTTGTCCGTCCCTTTCCTCTTGTAAAGAGCCGCCGGCCGCGCGGGAAACAGCGCCCAGAACACCGTTGACAAACGAAGAATCTTCTTCTCCGCCGAATTTTTTCGCCAGTTCTACCGCTTCATTGATGGAAACACTTTCCGGAATGGATTCTTCAAACTTCATTTCATACAAAGCAAGGCGCAGCACCGCCAATGAAACCCTGGAAATCCGGTTCTTTTTCCAGCGGGTGGCATGGTTCTCGATCAGCTGATCCAGATCCTCTATTCTCTCAATCGTGTTTTTAGCCAATGAATAAGCAAATGGGTTAATCTGCAAAGAGCGGCCTTCTACCGCGTTGGCGATGATATCATCGACCTGCTCGCCGGAAAAAGAATATTCAAAAATAATAAAAAATGCTTCTTCCCTCGCTTCACGCCTTGTCATTTTATACCTCCGATTGATCTTATTTTACTCCTGATACGAAAAAGAAGCCCTCCGAGATTGGAGGGCTTACGCCGCTTTACTGAGCCGCCTCGCCAAAGGTAATGCCTACCACAAAAACGTTTACCTTTGCTACCACGATCCCGGTCATATTCTGCACTGCATTTTTCACGCTTTTTTGAATGTTTTCAGAAACAACCGGAATTTTGGCTCCATATTTTAGATTGACATATACGTCGATGACTGCTACATCATCATTCATTTCGATATTGATCGATTTCGCAGTCTGCGATTTGGTCAGAAACTTTTTGAGGTTCACAGACGCAGGGCAATAAGCCATAGAGGCTACGCCATCGATTTCTTTCGCGGCAAAATTAGCAATTGTAGCCACAACTTCCTGGGAAATTCTCAGATTTCCAACGGTTTCACGCTTCTCTCGTTCCATCAAGATCCCTCCTGCCACCGGGTTGATTTCCGGCGAAATATCATATAAAACCCAAAAGCATTTTCAAACTGCTTTCCGTACTCCTTTTTTCGTTGTAAAACAAATTTATGCTGTCGAAAAAAGAATATCTGGATACGGATACATTATACCACAAAAAAGCAAAGACACAACCTTATTTCCAATATTTTATACGAAAACCCCTTTGCCCGTAACCAGAAAGAAAAGGGGGAAATAAAAAATCTTCTTGCTTTAATTTTCAAAACAGAAAAAGCCCCAAGGTACAAAGACTTTGGGGCTTTCTTTATTGAGCTTCGGTGATGGATATATTTTCTTCCAATGCACCAGTCTCGGCAATCAGAATATCTTTGATTTGTGCGACTTCCTCTTTTAGCAGTCCATTGGTCTTTACAATAACGTCAACCCGGTCTCCATCGATATATACCATGCAGTCGGAAAAGCCTTTTGCCTTGATCATATTCTCGATTTTTCCTTCCGTTTCAATCGCTTCGGCTACTCCTGCGGCTTTAACGGCCAGCTGGGATTTCTGCTCATCGCTTAATGAGCTGTCCTGAAACATTTGCGTTAAAGTGTCGATTGCGCTGTCCCGCGACTGCTGCCTGGTCAAGCGCGCCTCACTGAAAAAAGAACTGCCCGCCGCATTTACCTCCAGATCGCCGTTTGCTTCTCCGGTATTGGCATCGACATATTGCGCATCCCCATAGTTTTTCCCCGCCTCCAGCTGATCGGTAATCGTTAAGCCGCCATCTTTTCCGCCAAAAGTCCAATTGAGATAGACCGCAATTCCCAAAACCAAAACCAGAGCGGCCAGGATAATATGTCTTTTTCCTAAAATCATGTTCATGAAAGTTTCCTCCGTTCCATTCGTTTATTTTGAGGGCTTTGTCAGCTGCGCGACATACACCCGGTTAGATGAGATTCCCAACGCGCAGGTAACCGCATTTACTACCTGCTCGTTGACCTGGGCGCTGCCCGCCCCTTCGCATACAATAACGACTCCCTGTACCGTCGGTTCCAACTGCTTTTGAAGCAGTGGCTGCTCTTCGCCGTTTTTGTTGACCAATATGTATTTTTGTTCACTGTTATCTTTTTCCCGCAGCGTTTTTACGCCTTCGCTGTCGTAGTCTTTTGTCGTGTCTGTGTTTCGGATTTCCTCCTGCAGATACACATACTCTGCCCCGCTTTCCAGCGTAACCCACACCTGCGCTTTCCCCACTCCCTGGATACTGCTGACCAGATTATGTATTTTCGCTTCTGTTTGCCTGCAAAAAGTCTCATTGTCAATGGAAACAGATACCGCATCCTGCGGTGTTTTTGTGTTTTGCGGCAAAATTTCAGAAAGCAGAATCAGCAGAATCCCAATCATTCCAATCAGGACAATCCATTTTATCTTTTTATCCGTATTGAAAATGGAAACCGCTTTTTTCCATATTTCCAGTGCTTTTTCTTTTCCGTTCACGACGCTTCCTCGCTTTCTTCCAAAATTTCAGGAGTAATTCCTGTTTGCTCCTGAACGACTTGTGAGATTTCTTCCTTATTTGAAACAGTTTCCTCCAATCGAATTGTGATACTGTTAATGTATATGTTGTCATTTTCCTCAACATGTACGCTTACGCCGATTTCTTTCGGAAAAATCTGGCGGTCTGATAGAATTTTCTCCACGATCTTGCGAACATTACCGGCAAAGCCGTCGGCTGTTTGGCGAAGAATTTCCGCTGAAAGGCGATCCGTTGTCTGTTCTGCAAACACCATGGCAGGCTCAAAATCCTGGTTCTGAAAAGACAACCCTTGTGAAAAGGGACCCATGATACAGCAAACGAAAAACAGACCTATGACGCAGCGGAGTGCTTTTTGTACCTTTCCCTCCGGCGCCGCCAGCTGCGCGACTGAGGCGGCAATAGCCGCAGCGCATACTGCGGCCGCCCAAATGCGTATGATACTCAATATGATCCTCCCATTCCTACGATCAGCATAACTGTGGTTGAAATAATAAACAAAAGCCCAAACAGTAAGGTAATGGACATCAAAAGTCCCAGTGCAGAGGCAGTTCCTTCCAGCACTTTGGACAATGTCCCCGCTCCAACCAGCTGGCTCACCAGCGCGGCAGCCTGCATTGCCAGATACCAGCAAATGATTTCGGTAAGAAGAGGCAGAAAAGTAAAGGCTGCAATGAAAATCCCATATGCGCCTACACAGGTGCGCAGCAGTTTTAAACACGCTTGTGCGGTGACCAGAGCGTCGGATAAAGCGCTGCCGATTACCGGCACAAAACTGCTTGTGACAAATTTGGCAGTTTTGAGCGTCACCGTGTCTGCGCTGACCGCTACCATGCTTTGCACGCCCAAAATCCCCACATATACGGTTAAAAGCAATCCCAGCGCCCAATTCACGAATTTTTTCACCGTTTTGCCGATTTGGTCCAAATGCAGTTCTGGCACAATGGCAGCTGTAAAGCAAAACGCCAGAAATACGCCGATGAAAGGTACCAGGATTTGAGAAACCGCCTGCCCGACCACCTGAGAGGTCCCGAACAGCAAAAGATGATAAATGCCGGCAGAAACCGGCTGGCCTCCAGCGGTTAAAATCCCGCAGAAGACCGGAATAAAACCATTCATAAACTGGGAGCTCTGCAAGATGGCCTGAGAGGTTTTTTGGATACAGTCCGTCACCGGCTCCAGCACGGCTGCGACCACACATAAAACAGCTACGCTGCTGAACACCTTGTCCAATCCTTTGGCATTAAACCCAACTTTCAGCGCGTCCATGGCAGCGCAAATCAGGATAATTGCAATCAGCGTTCCCAACAATAAAAGCGGCGTGTGGATTTTTTGAGAAAACACTTCCCTGCATACGTTCCACAGCTGGGCGGGTGTCAACGACAAAAGCTGCCGGTAGTCCAACTGCTGCAGATCCAACTGCGCCATAATCTCTTTCGCCTCTTCCGGAGCCTGTTCTGCCAATTCCTGCGCGCCCGATGCTTCTATCTGTCCCTGCAGATTCTGTTCTGCTGTTTCATCTGGCGTTTCCTGCGCCCAGGCAATGCCGGGAACCCAAAGAAAGCAAAGTAAAAGCAAACTTATCATTCTATGTCCCATTTTTCTTCCCTTTATATTGCAATCAGCTGTTTTACAATTTCCAACAATTTTCCGAACAACGGCAGTCCCAAAGAAAGTACGGTGATCTTACCCGCCAATTCCAGCTTGGAGCTGATTGCTATTTCGCCGGCATCACGACAAGCATCGCTGGCCAGCTGTGTCAGATAGCATACCCCGAGGCTTTTTATCAAAATGGCGATATACTCCAAAGACAGGCTGGCTTTGGATAACATTGTTTTCAACTCATCGAAAATCGGAAGCAACTGTGAACACAGCATTCCGATCACCAAAATTCCCACTGCCAACGATACAAACACCGCATACTCCGGTTTATACTGCCTTAATAGTACCGCAATCACCATACCGATCAGTCCAATGCCGATGATACCGACCCATTCCATTCCAATCACCCCAGTCCAAAAATGGTTTTTACCGTTTCAAACAAGGTATTGATCTCGTTAATAATCATCATCAAAACAACAATCAGCCCTGCCAATGTTGTCATCATCGCCTGCTCTTCCCGGCCGGATCGAATCAGAACCTGGTTGAGTACCGCCACAATAATCCCAATGGCGGCGATTTTAAAAATCAAATCCACATCCATCTTTTTCTCCTCCTTTTTTCTTCCACTACTACAGCGCTGATACAATCATCCGCCGCATACATAGTATCCTGCCTGCACTTTGGGGAACAGATAGGTCCACATGCGGTTGCATCTGTTCATGCGCATCCTCCTTGTAACTTGTCCTATGCACTATAAATATGCCTGTCCTTTGGTTTTGAGAACTGATTATAAAAAAGAAAAAGGCTTTTGAGAAAATTCTTCTCAAAAGCCTTTTGAAACGCAAAATGGCTATTTTACAGTGATCAGCTCATATTCGCGGGTGCCGAGACCTATTTTTTCCGCATGCTCCAGACAGGTGCGCCATTCCGATTCCGGTGTGGAGTTGGTAAAATGGTCGTGGTGATCTACAAAATCCGGTTTTGCCATATTCCGCGCCAGCTGTCCGTCGGGAAGCGGCGCTGCCGCCAGACAGGCGTCTACGCAGGCCTGATCCAACGCCAATGGATCAAACGAGGCAAACATGCCGATGTTCGGCAAAATCGGCGCATCGTTTTCACAATGGCAGTCGCAGTTCGGAGACACATCTACCACCAGAGAAATGTGGAAACAGGGTCTTCCATCGACAACCGCTTTGGTATATTCCGCCATACGGCAGTTTAAATCGGAAAGTGCTGCGCTGCTGTTAAAAGCAATCGCGTCGAAATTACAGGCGCCAAGACAGCGGCCGCATCCGACACAGTGATTCTGATCCACTCTCATTTTCTTGCTGCTTTCGTCAAATACCAGTCCATGATTGGCGCATTCCTGCTGACACCGTCGGCATCCGCGGCACTTTTCAGAATCGATGCTGGGGTTTCCGTCTTTATGCTGGTCTTTCTTTCCGGCGCGAGACCCGCATCCCATACCGATATTTTTAATCGCTCCGCCGAATCCGGTCATTTCATGTCCCTTAAAATGAGTCAGGCTGATGAATACATCCGCGTCCATAATAGCCCGTCCGATTTTAGCCTCTTTGATGTATTCTCCCCCTTGCACCGGAACTGCCACATCGTCTGTCCCCTTCAATCCGTCTCCAATCAGGATAGGACAACCGACCGTCAAAGGTGTAAATCCGTTTTCCCAGGCACAGTACAGATGCTCCAAGGCATTTTTGCGGCTCCCGGGATACAACGTATTGCAGTCAGTCAAAAAAGGATGACCGCCCAGTTCCTTCACCACATCTGCCACGGCTTTGGCGTAATTGGGACGAAGAAAACTGATGTTTCCCAACTCTCCGAAATGCATTTTAATTGCCGCGAACTTTCCGTCCATGTCGATTTGGCCGATTCCTGCCGCGCGAATCAGCTTTTTCAGTTTGGCAGGCAGACCGTCGCCAAAAGCAACGGTGTGAAAGTCAGTAAAATAGACTTTTGCTTTTTCCATTATATTTCCTCCCGTGTTTTCAGGCCGTCGGTCTGTATGCCCCGCCGGCCATATCTTCATTTATAACTTTATCATATGGCATAGAGTCAGCTCTATGTCAAGCCTTTGGGACCATTTGCTTGAACGGCTGCAGGGACTTTTTTTGCAGTCAACCGGTTTATTTCAAAAATGCTTTGATCTGTTCCAAAGCCTGCAAAGCCACGTTTCTTCCGCAGCAATACACCTGCTGCATCCGTTCCGGGCGGTGTTCAATCCGACCGATGGGAAGCGGATACGGCGGACGAAGGACCATAACGGTTCCCGCATGTTCCCTTTCCTTGATATACGCCAGCGTTTCATTGTATTTTTCGTGGCGGTGTTTCATTGCTTCAACCGTTTTTGGATATTGTCGAAGCCCCATTCGAATCAGCGGCATCGCACTGTTTTTCTTTTTGCAATAGCCTTCCGGCTGCGTCAGAATAACCAGATTTTTGTCGTAGCCGATTTTTTCGAAATATCGAAGCGGGATAGAATCCACAATGCCGCCATCGAGCATCCTGCGTCCTTCAACTTCGACCGCTTTTGAAACAAGCGGCATAGAAGCTGAGGCGCGGAACCATTCAAAACACGCGTCATCCGCTTCATCGCACTGATGGTAAACCGCTTCACCGGTTTCTATGTCCGTACAGACAACATAAAATGCCATGGGGTTCTGCCGGAATGTTTCAGCGTCGAATATATCCAGCGTTTTGGGAAGTGTATGATAACAAAAATCCGCGCCAAACAAATCTCCGGTTTTCATCAACGAGCGAAAACTGCAGTATCTTGGGTCCTTTGCATATTTCATATTATAGCGGATAGCTCGCCCGGGCTGTTGGGATTTATAGTTGCACCCAAATGCCGCGCCGGCGGATACACCAATCGCTCCGTCAAAATCGATCTGATGTTCCATCAATACGTCTATCGCACCGGCGGAAAACAACCCTCTCATTCCTCCGCCTTCTAAAACCAGTCCTGTTTTCATATCTTTTTCCTCTCGCCTGATCCAAGCATCTGAAATTCTATTTTTCAATTTGAATGACACAATCATTATAGCACATAAACCGAAATACAGCCAAGGTAAATCCGGAAACAGGAAAAAAGGATTGAGAAAACAGATTCGTTTTGATACAATAAAATTGATTTTTTAAAAGTGAAGCAGCCAAAAGGAGCATTGGTATGGAACTGAAAAAATATAAGCATGAAGCGCCCTATTCCTATACTCTGGGGATGGCTCCCACCCTCGAATTGATTCAAAACAAGCCGGACATGATCGACAAGATTTATGTGCATCCAAATTATACGCCAAAGGACGAAATCTACAATATCTTTGATGTCTGTAAAGGCGCCCATCTTGTCTACGAAGTCAATAAAAAGATATTTGACCGTCTTTCCATGAAAGAAAACGTCTTTGTTCTCGGCGCTTTTTTCAAATATGACGCTCCCGTTTCGTCAGACCGTCCCCACATCGTACTGGTCAATCCCAGCAATTCAGGAAATTTGGGCACGATTATCCGCACCGGTTTGGGCTTTGGATTCAAAGATCTTGTCATTATTCGCCCCGGCGTAGATCCTTATGACCCTAAAACCATCCGCTCTTCCATGGGGGCTTTGTTCCATATTCGTCTGTCCTTTTTTGATTCTTTTGAGGAGTATAAAAGGCAGTTTCCCACCCACGAAATTTATACTTTCATGCTCAAAGGAAAGCGGCTGTTAAGTGATATCGCCCCAAAGCCCGACAAGCCCTTTTCCCTGGTTTTCGGCAACGAAGCCACCGGTCTGCCGGATTCTTTTCTGGATTATGGGGAAAGTATTTTTATCAAACACAGCAAAGAAATCGATTCTTTGAATCTTTCCATCGCCTTCGGCATCGCGGCAAATGCTTTTTCTATTGACGAATAAAAAATAATTGCACACAAGGTCCTCCGTCAAGCAACAACGGCGGGCCTTATTTTTTGTTTACCAAAGCAAAATGACCAGCAGCACACCTCCCATCAACCCCAGAGAACGGTACAATTTTCCGCTTGTGGCATAGTGTTGCGATGCCGCATCCAACTGATTTTTCAGCCTGATTTGCAGCAAATGAAGCTGGTCAAGCTGCCCCTGCAATCCGGTGCTTCCCAAAACATCACCGATATCCGACAGTATCTGGCGTTCTTCTTCTGTCAAAACATCCATCGCAGGATCCTTTAGGCTCTCCCTCCAGGCAGCGGGGAACGCCATTCCGTTTTGATGGAAAGAGAGGCATACCGGAAGAAAGGTAAGATCTTTCACCGTTTTCTTCTGTTCGATTTCCCGCAGGATCTCCGCCGGTTCCGCCATGGTAAAAGCAAGCTGCGATTTAAACAGTTCAATCAGCGACACGGAACATTCCAGCAGGCGCACCCGGCGGTATATCTGAAATGCCGCCCAAGATCCCATCCCCGCGCAAGCCGCGGCCTCCAGAAAAAATCCGATCCATTTCATCTTTTATTTTCCTCCCATCCAACCACTGTTTTATCGTCCCTACCCTCTCCTGCGTATCCAAAACGGCAACAGCGCTGCACATTCCCATTTGCAGCAGACGTGCAATCGCGGGCTTTTGGCAAAGGTCCTCAAAACTTCTGCCGTGGACAGAAGCCGCCATTATTACGCCGGACGCCATGGCAAAAGCAATGGGCAGAACCTCGCTTTCCCGCCCGATTTCATCGCAAAAAATCAAATGAGGCGACAAAGTCCTCACAGCCATGGAAATCCCTTCTTCCTTGGAGAAACCATTGAGCACATCGGTACAAAAACCCACATCATTTTGCGGACATCCGCCGACAGAAGCGGCAATTTCTCCTCGTTCATCGATCAGCGCGATTTTAAGGATTTTTCCGCCATACCCACTTCCCAGCTGACGTACCATATCCCGCAAAATCGTTGTTTTTCCGCTGGCGGGAGGGCCGGCCAGAAGGATACCGCCCATCCGGTCCCACTGGCGCAGAATTTCATCGGCTGCGCCCAAAATCTGATGAGATACCCGGATGTGAATGGAAGAAACTTCCCGTATGCCTGTCAGCACCCCTTCCTGATAAACGCCTGTCCCGCAAATACCTGCCCGGTGTCCGCCTTTCAATGTGACAAAACCGTATTGCAGTTCATTTTGGTGCGTGTGTACTGCATAGCCGCAAATCGCCCGAAAACATTCCTCCAATGTTTCCCGCCCAATAGAAAGAGTATCCGATTGCGGAAAATGCCGGACGGCGCCGGACTCCGATAAAAAAAGATTCTCTTCTCCTATTTGAAGAGATACAGGCTGACGCAATCGAAGACGGACTTCCCGTATTTCGCTTTGAAGGCACGGGTCCAACGCATTTATCCCATGGCAAACAGACTGCGGCAGCACAGATAAAATATTTTCCGAAAAGTTATTTTTTCGTCCGTTCATTGTTCACGCCCCTTTGTCCATGGATATGTGGACTTGTCCTGATGTAGAACAAAAAACACGGATGTTTTCACATCCGTGTCCAAGCAAAAAAGGCCTTTCGATAAACGAAAGGCCTTTGGAGCGGGTTACGAGGCTCGAACTCGCTACCTCCACCTTGGCAAGGTGGCGCTCTACCAGATGAGCTAAACCCGCAAGTGGTGGGCGCTACAGGACTCGAACCTGCGACCTCCTGCGTGTGAAGCAGGCGCTCTAACCAGCTGAGCTAAGCTCCCAACAGTCGAACAAAATAGATTTTACCTAAAAAGATGTAGTTTGTCAACCTCACACAACATCTTTCATTTCACAAGATTTCGTAATTCTGAAGAAGCAAAATTATATTTTTTGTTGCAGAAATGACATACTATCTCAGTGTTGTCCTGTTCATCTGCTAACTTATTGAGTTCCTCTTTTCCTAAACTTATTAATACTTCTTCCATTCTGCTTCGGCTGCATGTACATCTATATTCCACAGAAGAGTGATCTAATTCCTCAAAAGGAATATCTTTATAAACCATCTTAGCTATGTCTGCAGGAGTATTACCTGCTTCAAGAATTGAAGTAATATGCGGAAAGTCCCGAATATTATTCTCAAGCGCATCTATTTCTGAATCATCAGCTCCCGGTAAAAGCTGTAGCAAAAATCCTCCGGCACATTTTATAGATAAATCTGTATCTACAAGCACACCAAGCGAACATACAGTAGGCGTTTGCTCGCTTGTA
>ODAI012951760.1_pt1 | contig 36791 bp, 26 predicted proteins | sample 1539321 | NCBI WGS metagenome assembly ODAI01 (sample SAMN02144231, study PRJEB22623) | gut metagenome | biome: sheep rumen | host: Ovis aries | place: New Zealand
ACGGCCTGCATCACCTGCTCCTCGGCCTTGGTCAGGGTGGAGGTGGATTCTTGTTTCTTGCGTGCCATAATGATTGATGTATTTTTTTAGACCTTGGATTAAAAACTTAATCACCAAAATAACGGCACAGAAAAAACATTATTGTGCGTGGTGGATTATTTTTTTAATCATAATTTGTACAATAGGTATAGAGATTTGAAATACAGCATTTTGTTATTTTCTGCTTTTGTTATGACTATCTGTCACCTCCGTCTCACCTCCGTTTCACCTCCGTTTCACCTCCGTCTCACCTCCGTCGTTGGTCCGACTGAAGTCGGAGAAAAACCGGAGTTGAATCGGAATTGTATCGGTGGAAATTCGAGTGGACATACTAAGAATGGAAAGCCGTCGTTAATTAAACGATGAAGCATATAGAAATTATCAACGGTCCCAACCTCAACCTGACTGGGAAGAGGGAGCCTGAGGTCTATGGCTGTACCACGATGGAGGAATACCTCGAGGGGCTGCGTGCCCGTTTTCCCGAGGTGGAGATTACCTATTACCAGAGTAATGTGGAGGGTGAACTCATCGACCGCATCCAGCAGGTGGGCTTCTCTGGAGATGGCCTAATTGTCAACCTCGGTGGCTACAGCCACACCAGTGTGGCTTTGCGCGACGCGCTGTTGGCGGTGCCAGCCCCCAAGGTGGAGGTTCACCTGAGCAATATCTTCGCCCGTGAGGAATACCGCCACCATTCGCTCGTGACGAGTGCTTGTCGCGGCATGGTCTGCGGCTTTGGCCTGCAGGGCTACGAAATGGCTTTACGTTCATTAATATAAATGAGACAATGTTGAATAACGAGGCAATAACGTTCCACGAAGTATTGAGAGCTCCCTGATGCAGGACTCTTTTATGTCGTTGGTTGGAGACCCTTGAATGGGATACTCCTTATTGTTTCATGTTCAACATTTGTTTTATATGCTGAAAAAAAATTGTTTGGGCAATGCTGTTGATAGGCGTTGCCGGTGCCGCAATGGCACAAACCTCGTATTCGCTTCGGGGAAGCCTTGTTGACAGCAGGTATCAGGCGCTTCCTTTCACCAATTGCGTGCTGTTAAAAACGGCGGATAGCTCGTTCGCCTACGGAACGACAAGTGACCTCGACGGTGTTTTCTCGCTGACGGGTGTCTCCAAAGGTAATTATCTTTTGCGTATCAGTGCCGTGGGACATGAGACCTACTGGCGGGATGTCGCCATCATGCAGGACACTAACCTCGGTACCATTGAGATTGTGGATAACGCCACAATACTGAAGGAGATACAGGTCACCTCCAGCCGGCCGCTCTATTCTGCCGACGGCGAGAAGGTGTTCTACAATGTCGGCGACGACCCCAGTGTGCAGAGCGGCAACGCCACCGACGCGCTGCAGAACGCACCTGGTGTAGAGGTTGACGCCGAGGGTAACATCAAGTATCGCGGTGGCGCCGAGGTCTCCATCTGGATAAACAACAAGCCGTCGCATCTCAAGGCCGAAAGCCTGAAGCAGTACCTCAAATCGCTGCCTGCGGGTACGTTGCAGCGCATCGAGGTTATAGCCCATCCCTCGGCCAAATACCATACGCAGAACTGTGTGGTTAACATCGTTACCACCGCCAAAGTGAAGCGTAACGATTTATTATGACTTGGTCTCAACGCCAACAGCAAGCCGCAGGTAGGGCCGTGGGTGGATTATGTGTGGAGCAACGAGAAGGTGCGCTTCAATGTTTTCGTCAGCGGCGACTACGACAGCTATAGCGGCGCGCAACAGAACGAGAGCCGTCTGCTGGCGTCCGACAGCACCCTCTCGTCGGTCGTCAGCACCAGGGGGCACAGCCGTAACCGCACCATTGGCGGTAACTTTGGCCTGGACTTCGACTACAATATCGATAGCAACACGTTGGTAAACCTCTGGCTGTGGACGACTGCCACGCACGACAGCAGTGGCCTCGACGGCCGTACCGAGCGTACAGAGTTTCTCACCGGTGCAGGCCGCTATCTGTACAATGAAGTGCAGCGCAACGGTAGTATGCTGTCCGATGCCGCCTTTGGCATGATGTTGGAGAAGAAGCTCGACACGCTGGGTGGGATGCTCTTCATCGATTATACCGGCACACTGACGCGTAGCCGCTCCTTCGCCAGTGACCTGCGTACCCACGACAGCCTTACAACCCTTGATTTCGTCCGCCGTCGCTCGACCATCACCCCCTCTCAGTGGCACGGTATCACCGCCGACATAGCATTGCCTTACAACAGTCACGGCGAGGTTGACTTTGGCGTCATGGCCAGTCTCGCACCGGAGTGGAAAAACGTAGATGAAACCCTTGACGGCCTCGCTGACACGCTGCGCAGCTATTCTTACACTAACGGCACCTGCGAGCTTTCGATTTATGCCGGTGCCGAGCATCATTTTGGCCGATTCACCCTTGGTGCCTCCCTCTCGATGGACAATGCATGGTACCGTCTCCGATACCCAGCGGCCGACAGTGGCGACGTGAGCAGGCACTATCTCACCTTCAGTCCTACGGTCCACGCCTCGTACAGCACCGAGTCTATGCACAACTTCACCTTCAGCTATACTCACTACGTCATGCCACCCACAGCCACGCAACTCACGCGCTTCACCGTTTACGGCTACGACAGCTACTCCACCGGGGCTCCCACGCTCAAGAAAGGCTATACTGACAACATCGAGCTTGGCTGGGAACGCTATTTCGACCACCTCGGCAGCATCGGCGTAAGTGCGTGGTACAACTCCATGCGCGACCAGACAGGCACCCTCACCGACGTGGCATACAGCGATGTCTTTGACCGCATCGTGGCTTTCACCCAGCCGTTCAACATCAGCACCGCCTGCAACGGTGGCCTCGGGCTCAACGCCACCCTGCGGCCGTCCGACTTTATGAATATCCGCTTCTACGCCAATCTATACGACGACTACTATCGTGTGCAGTATCGTCCCGGGCGGTGGGCCGAAAGCGAGATGATCTGCTACTCCCTGCGGCTCAACTTCTGGGCCAAGCTATGGGATAAGCTTCAGGTGTTTGCCAACGCCAACTACCGCAGTCGCACACAGACCCTGCTGGCCGAGGTTGATCCCTACTTCAGCTTCGACTGCGGTGTGAGCACCGACCTCTTCGACCGTCGTCTTTCACTCTTCCTTAACGTCAACGACCTTTTTGGTACCGTCCGCACCGGCGGAAAGAGCGTAAACCCATACAACCCCTCTGCCAGCGAGAGTACCCTCACCAGTCAGTATGTCAGCTTCGGCCTCACCTGGCGCCTTGGCCGCACCGAGATGGAGGGTATGCAACAAAAAGAGAAGAAGAGCAGGTCTTCTTCTCATAGGAAAACGATGTGATGCGGTGCTGTTCTGTTAGAACTTGACGATGTCTATCAGGCGTACACCGTCGAGCCAGACGGCGATGCATCCTACGGCACCATTGTCGGTGGAATCCCAGTTTTCGATGGGTTGGAGGGTAATTGCATCAACAATTTCGAAGTATTCTGGCTCGAACTGCAGTCCGTCGCCACACTCATTCACTTCGTGCCACGAGGCTAACGTGTCAAGTACCCACTCCTTGACATCGTCCACATCCTCATACTCGGCCATTTCTGCAGCCTGTTCGAGGGTGGCGTTGATGGCGGGGGCCATCTGGCGAGCGGCAGGGGAGAGTCGCATGTTGCGGCTGCTGAGTGCCAGACCATCGTCGGCGCGCACGATGGGGCAGGGGACTAGCTCGATGGGGTACTTGATCTGCTCCAGCAGGTTGCGGATGACAGCAATCTGTTGGTAATCCTTCTCGCCGAAGTAGGCGCGGTGGGGCTGCGCCAGGTCGAAGAGGCGGCGCACCACCACTGCGACGCCACTGAAGTGACCCGGACGGCGCGGTCCTTCCATTACCTCCTCAATAGGGCCGAAGTGATAGACTTCTTTTGGCTCTCCGTTGGGATACATCTCCTCGACAGTCGGCGTGAATGCCAGCAACTCCGTAGCGCGGAAGCCGTCTTGTGCGACCAGGTTGGCGATGAGACGGAGGTCGTTGTCGATGGTGCGGGGATATTTCTCGAGGTCTTCCTTGTTGTTGAACTGGATTGGGTTGACGAAAAGAGAGACGACGACGAGGTCGTTCTCCTTCAGAGCCCGCTCGATGAGCGAAAGGTGCCCCTCGTGCAGGGCGCCCATGGTGGGCACGAGGCCTATTTGCTTGCCCTCTTGGCGAGCGGTGTTGACAGCCGAGGTGAGTTCGGCAGCTTTTAATATCTGTTTCATGGTGTTATAATTCAATTTCTCCTTTACCTTGACGGATAAGTTCGATGCCGTCGCTGCAATCGACCACGGTGGAGGGGTCGGCATCGGCGACACCGCCGTCGATGACGGCCCAGACACGGTTGCCGAAACGGTCGTGGATGAGTTCGGGGTCGGTATAATTCTCTACTTCACCATCCTCCTCGTCCAAGGGTCTCACCGACGTGCTGATGAGAGGAGAGCCCAGCTCTTCGATGATGGCACGTGTGATGCCGCAGTCGGGGATGCGGATGCCGATGGTGTGGTTTTGATTCTGGTAGTTGCGGGGCACGGAGCCGGCCGCTTCCATGATGAAGGTGAAGGGACCTGGAAGGGAACGTTTGAGCAACGCGAAGGTATCGCGGTCCATGGAACGAACATACTCACTGGCCATGCTAAGGTCGGCGCAGAGCATCGAGTACTTGGCCTGCTTCACTTTGAACCCTTTGAGCTGTGCAATCTCCTCAACGGCGCGTTTGTGATCCATGGAGCAGGCGAAAGCATAGAGGGTGTCGGTGGGGAGAACGACTACTTCGCCGTTGCGCAAGGCGTCGGCTATACGTCTTACATCTCGTACGTTGGTGTTCTCGTTATAGAGTTTGATAATCATTGTTGTGTGGGTAACTTGCCTTTACGGTTGCAGTAGAAGAAAAACAATCCGTAGGCCGTGATAAGAAAGACAGACACCACCAGGGTGTAGAGGTTTTTGTCGGAAACCATTAAATATCCGATATTAATAAGAAGTTGCAGGAGAGCGTATCCACCGGAAACGTAAAGATGAGGTATATGCAGTTCGTTGACCATGGTTTCATAAGCATGTTCACGATGTGCTTCCAGAATGTTGCGGCCGGAAAGGAACCGTTTGGCAATGGTCAAAAGTCCGTCGGCAAGGAAGACAATAATGAAACACAAGCGACTGACATTCATTCCAGGTACGGAGCCGGTGTTAGTGTATCGCACAAGTAGGAATAGCGAGATGAGTCCCATGCAGATGCTTCCCACGTCGCCAGAAAAACAGCGTGCCTTTTTGCGAAAATTGAAAAATCCAAAAACGAGGATGGCAATCAGGAGTGTGGTGAGGAAATCGAGATTGATAAACCGGTGCTCAAAAAGGGCGAGGTAACCGAAAGTGCCTACAAGAACAAGGGAATAGGCGGCGAGCATACCATTGATACCATCCATAAAGTTGTAGATATTAAGGATGCCGGCAAAAACAATTGTGAAAAGAATTAATTGCCAGATCTCAAGGGAGTTGATATCAGCCCAGAAGCAAATGAGCACTGCCGCCAGTTGTGTGAACAATCTCAGCCAAGAGGGGAGTGGATGGAGGTCGTCAACATAACTCACGATGGCCAATAGTGAGAGCCCAATAATGAAATAGGGGAAAGCCATGCCGTGGGTGAGTGAGTAGAAAAGCATGGAAAGGTAGAAAATGATGCCTGCTCCGAGGAGTACGGGGCGGTGATGCGAGCTACGTTCATTGGGTCGGTCAACGATATGGAACTTCTTGGCAATGAGGAAATAGAAGAGCTCAAGAGCAATGATCGTGATGGTGGCTATAATGTAAAACATAACTGCTAGAATATGAGTTTCAAAATGCAAAAATACAACTTTTTTTTTGCATGCACGAATTTTTTTGTATTTTTGCAATGCATATTATTATGAAAAGAGAAATTGTATATCAATCAATTGCTTGATGTGCTGTATGATAAATCGTAAAATAAACATTTCTATGGAAACGAAAGACATACGTATTGCCGTCATTGGGTTGGGTTATGTGGGCCTGCCATTGGCGAGGTTGTTTTCCACAAAGTTCCCCACTGTTGGGTACGATATGAATAAGGCACGCGTGGATGCATTGATGGCAGGCCACGATGCCACGCTGGAGGTGAGTGACGAATTGTTGCAAGATGCAATCAATAAACACGGCTTCCGTTGTACGGCAAATATGGAAGAAATCAAGGATTGCAACTTTTATGTTGTTGCAGTGCCTACTCCGGTTGATCGTAACAACAACCCAGACCTAACGCCATTGTATGGAGCTAGCGAAGTGGTGGGAAAGGTGATAGGGAAAGGTGATATAGTGGTGTACGAATCTACAGTGTATCCTGGTGTGACAGAAGATGAATGTCTGCCGGTAGTGGAGAGGGTGTCCGGGCTGAAATACAACACTGATTTCTTTGCGGGCTACAGCCCCGAGCGTATCAATCCGGGCGACAAGGTGCATACGGTGGAGAAGATTCTGAAAATCACTTCTGGCTCGACTCCAGAGGTGGCTGAGTTGATAGATAGGGTGTATAATGCAGTGCTGATTAATGGTACGCACAAAGCTCCAAGCATTAAGGTTGCCGAGGCGGCCAAAGTGATCGAAAACAGCCAGCGCGATATCAATATTGCCTTTGTCAATGAGCTTTCCAAGATATTCACCCTCATGGGCATCGACACTTATGATGTGCTTGAGGCGGCTGGTACCAAGTGGAACTTCATCAAGATGAACCCAGGTTTGGTGGGCGGGCATTGCATTTCGGTTGATCCTTACTATTTGGCGCAATGCGCCCAGCGGTTGGGATACAATCCTGAGATTATTCTCGCAGGTCGTCGCATGAACGACGGCATGGGAGCATATGTGGCCGACCAAACGATTAAACTGATGCTGAAAAAGGGCATTCAGGTACTCGGTTCGAAAATTATAATAATGGGATTCACATTTAAGGAAAACTGTCCCGATGTGCGCAATACCCGAGTGATTGATATCTATCATGCATTGCAGGAATATAATGCCGATATTACCGTGTTTGACCCTTGGGCATCGCCAGAAAGAGTAAAGCATGAGTATGGCATCGATATTGTCAACGAGCTTCCGAAGAGCAAATACAGTGCTGCTATTGTTGCGGTTGCTCATCGCCAGTTCCGTGAAATGGAAATAGATTTCGATACTCTGTTGGAAAAAAATCACGTTATTTTTGATGTAAAAGCCATCATGCCGAGAGAATTGGTAGATGGAAGGCTATAGAGTGTTTAAAAGACAATAGATTTATGGCAAATTTTGCACTTATAGGGGCAGCTGGATATATCGCCCCACGACATTTGAAGGCTATTGCTGACACCGGAAACGATTTGATAGCTGCATATGACAAGTTCGACAGCGTAGGTAGGCTTGACAGTTCGTTCCCCGAATGTTCCTTTTTTACCGAGCAGGAGCAGTTCGACCGATTCTGTTCGAAGCAGCAACGCTCCGACAACCCGCTGCAGTGGCTCAGTATATGCACACCCAACTATACACACGATGCATTCATCCGATATGGTTTGCGATTGGGTTGCAATGTTATCTGTGAGAAGCCACTGGTGTTGAATCCTTACAATATTGACAATCTTGTCGAATTGGAAAAAGAGACAGGCCATCAGGCTTATACTATACTTCAGTTACGTTTGCATGATTCTATTGTGGCACTGAAGAAGAAGGTGGATGAGGGACCGCAGGATAAAGTATATGATGTCGATTTGACCTATATCACATCGCGCGGCAAATGGTACTATTCGTCATGGAAAGGCGATGTGCACAAAAGCGGCGGTGTGGCCACCAATATTGGGGTGCATTTTTATGATATGTTGCAATGGATATTCGGACCTGTGGAGGAGAACATTGTGCACGTTATGAGTCACGACCGTGTAGCAGGCTTCCTTCGTCTAAAGAAAGCACGGGTGCGCTACTTCCTCAGCATTAATGCAGCATGTTTACCCCCAAATGCGGTGCAAGGAGAGAAAAAGACCTACCGCACCATTATGATTGATGGAGATGAGTTTGAGTTCAGTCAAGGTTTTACGGAGTTACACACGAAAAGCTATCAAGAGATACTGGCGGGTCGGGGTTTCCGTATCAGCGAGGCGCGAAACTGCATACAGATTGTCAGCGACATCCGTCACTCTACCCCTGTTGGATTAAAGGGTGACTATCACCCCCTGGCCAAGATGCCGTTGGCGCCACATCCTTTTGGTTGGGATGATATGAAATACTAAGCACTATGGCTATCCGTGTCTGCCATATTACCAGTGTCCATCCTGCCGATGATGTACGGGTTTTCTACAAGGAATGTGTTTCGTTGACACAAGAATATGAGGTTTATCTGATAGCACCGAATATTCAGGACGATGAACTTCTTGGCGTACACAGATGTGGGGTACAACTACCTAAGGGACGTTTGAAACGCCAACTGTTTTTGGGACGAGTGTTGCGGCGAGCATTGGAAATAGACGCAGCAGTTTATCATCTTCATGACCCCGAACTGATTCCAATGGGGCCGCGTCTGAAATGTCATGGTGCACGAGTGATTTTTGACTCACATGAAGATGTACCAATGCAGATCTTAACCAAAGAATACTTGCCAAAATGGAGCAGAAAGCCTTTGTCTGCAATATACGCTCAATATGAGCGACACTACCTAAAACAATACGATGCCTTGGTCACGGTAACTCCAAGCATACTCGATCGTTTGGCAACCATCAATTCTTCTAGTTATATGGTTACAAACTATCCGAATTATCAAGAAATCCCTCAGCGTAAAATTTCCTCAGGAGATGTGCACTATATATGTTTTGCCGGAGGTGTTGACGAGAGGTATATGCATGAGTATGTCATTCAGAGTTTGATGTATACTCAGGCACGTTACCTGTTGGCTGGAGAATGCTTTATCCCATCGTACATGAAAATGCTACAGGCTTTGCCTGGTTGGGAAAGGGTGGACTACAAAGGAGTTTTGCCTCCTAATCAGGTAATGGATCTCTACCGCCAGGCGGAAGTTGGCATTGTGTTACTCGATTATTCGCCCAATGTGGGTTATCATCGTGGCACACTTGGGGTTTTGAAGATGTTTGAATACATGATGGCTGGTATTCCAGTGGTGGCCACAGACCTTGATTTGTGGAAAGAAATCATTGAAGGCCATCAGTGTGGTATATGCATTGACCCACATGACATCCATGCGATTGCCGAAGCGGTCAACTATTTAATCAACAACCCGGAAGAGGCTCATAGAATGGGGGAGAATGGACGTAGGGCAGTGAAAGAAGAATACAATTGGTCCACACAAGAATTAATTCTTATGGACTTGTACAAATCATTGTTATACACATGAATATCATTATGGAGTTCAGAGATCTTAAGAAACAGTATCAGATACTAAAGGCAGAATTGGACAGTGTGATGCAGGAGGTGGCTGCCTCAGGGGGCTATATTATGGGAAATGCAGTGGCTGAATTGGAGCAACAATTATCTGATTATGTTGGAGTAAAATATTGTATGACCTGTGCCAACGGCACAGATGCTCTTACCCTGGCGCTAAAGACATTGGGGATAGGGAAAGGCGATGCTGTCTTTGTGCCAGACTTCACATTTTTCTCGAGTGCAGAAGTTGTTGCCCTGGAAGGAGCCACCCCCGTGTTTGTAGATGTCAATCCATCAACATTCAATATTGACTCCAACAGCCTAAAAGCTGCCATAGAACGGGTATGCAACGACACCGAACTGAGGGCGAGAGCGGTAATAGCGGTTGACCTATTTGGTTTGCCTGCAGACTATCCACAAATTACGGCCATTGCAAGACAACATGGACTTTTTATAATTGAAGATGGAGCACAAGGTTTTGGCGGACGAATAGGAGATAGGAAATCTTGCAGTTTCGGTGACATATCCACCACCTCGTTCTTCCCAGCGAAACCACTAGGCTGCTACGGTGACGGGGGGGCTGTATTCACCAATAACGAGGAGTGGGCAGAGATTATCCGTTCACTCCGAGTGCATGGAAAAGGACACAACAAATACGACAACATCAGAATAGGACTCAACTCACGACTAGACACTATTCAAGCTGCAATATTGCAAGTGAAACTTAATGCTTTTAAAGAACAAGAACTCGACGCTGTAAACCATGTGGCAGCACAATACACAAAACTCATCAACGCAGCTCTCGGCGACGATGCTATAACCACGCCAAATATTCCAGAAGGATACATGAGCAGTTGGGCACAATACACGATACAATTGAGAGATGCGAGCCAGCGATCGGGGCTCCAAACCCGAATGAAAGAGGCAGGCATACCAACAATGATATACTACCCCACACCGATGAGCATGCAGACGGCATTCAAAGGATTGCATCTATATGTTGACACCCACATTGCACGACAGCTGTCGCAGAGCGTATTGTCGCTGCCGATGCATCCGTACCTTGCAGATGAAGACATTCACGTGATAGTTGATGCATTGGTCGCTAATATTAAAACAGGAAAATGATTACAGCAAAAGATATTGCCAACTTTTTACAGTTAGCCCTTAACGGAGAGAATATCACCGTTAAATGTTACGCTCAGTTGTCTTCACCACAACCTTACAGCATTGTTTTCGCAAAAAAATACAATGACTCGTTTGTATGCCAATTGAATGATGTCGATAATATTCTGGCTATAGTAACCCCAGAGTACACAGACAGACTAACCTGTAGTCACATCATATCCCCAAATCCACGATTGGACTACATCCGAGTATTGTCTCATTTTTTTACCCAAGAAAAGCCTAAAGGATTTATCCACCCCACCGCTAATATTGAGCAAGGAGCCCTTATCGGGAAAGAAGTTTTTATTGGTGCGGGATGCTATATATCATCTCAAAGCATAGTGAATGACGGATGCATACTACATCCCAACGTGGTACTTGACAATCGTGTGGTACTTGGCAAAAACTGCGAGATAAAATCAGGGGCTGTGTTAGGTCAGGAAGGCTTCGGGTTTGAGCGTGACGAAAACGGAGAACCTGTGCATTTCCCCCATTTTGGCGATGTCATTGTTGGCAATAACGTGTTTATTGGCAGTAACACCACGGTAGAACGTGCAACCCTCGGCAGCACCATTATCGAGGACAATGTAAAAATAGACGACTTGGTGCAAATAGGCCATAACAGCCATATTGGCAGGGAAAGTATGGTTACTGTTGGAGCCATCGTCTGCGGTGGTGCGGTATTGAACCCTCAAAGCTACCTCGCACCAAACGTGAGTGTAAAGGAAAAGGTGACAATCGGACGTAGAGGGTTTGTCGGCCTCGGATCTGTTGTTTTAAAGGATGTGGCTGACGATTCCATTGTGGCCGGAGTACCTGCCAAAGAAATTCGTAAAAACAAATAACAAGACTATGAATATAGAGAATATACTTGTGCTGGCGCCGCATACCGATGATGGAGAGCTTGGACTTGGCGGAACAATTAGCAAATATATAGAAGAAGGGAAAAACGTCTATTATGCAGCCTTCTCCACTGCCGATCAATCAGTGCCAGAAGGTTTTCCTAAAGATATTCTGGCTACGGAAGTCAAGAATGCCACCCATAAGTTGGGTATTCCTGCGGAGAACCTGTATGTATATAACTATGAAGTTCGCAAGCTGAACTATGTACGCCAAGAACTATTGGAAGATATGGTTAGGTTGCGCAACGAACGTCACTATGATCTAGTGTTCATGCCCTCTTCTCACGACATACACCAAGATCATACGACAGTTGCCCAAGAGGCGATCCGCGCCTTTAAGAAGACCACATTGCTCGGCTATGAACTCATCTGGAACAATCTGACATTTGACACTGATTGTTTTATTCAATTAGAAGAGCGCCATGTAACAGCGAAATGCCAAGCACTTCGTGAATATAAAAGCCAGGGTTTCCGCGACTATACATCACCAGAATTTGTACGTTCGCTTGCCCGTACCCGAGGCGTACAGGTGGGCTGTCAATATGCCGAAGCATTTGAAGTAATAAGACTATTCTTATGAACATCCTAATGATAAGCCACTATGCCGGCACACCCCAATACGGCATGGAGTTCCGTTCCTATTATATGGCTCGTGAATGGGTGCGCATGGGGCATAATGTTGTGGTTGTCGGTGCTTCGTTTTCTCACCTGCGGAAAGTACAACCTTCTGTGGAGCAAGAAAACTTGGAAGGTATCAACTATTGGTGGCTCCCTACTGGCGAATATGAAGGCAACGGCCTAAAACGAGTGCTCACCATGTTCCAATTCTGTCGTCAAGTTTATAAACACAGAAAAGAACTGATAGCCTTTAATCCAGACATAGTCATTGCATCATCTGTTTACACATTTGACATCTATCCGTGCCATTATATCGCCAAACGCACAAATGCCAAGTTAGTATATGAAGTACACGATCTTTGGCCGTTGTCTGTAATGGTCATTGGCGGCTACAAAAAATGGCACCCATTCATTGTTATGCTGCAGCATTGCGAGAATTATGCCTATAAACATTGCGATATGGTTGTCTCGATGCTCGACAAGGCTTTTCCTCATATGAAGCGCCACGGGCTCACAGAAGACCGTTTCTGCTGTGTGCCCAATGGGTATCTGAAAGAGGAATGGGATGATGCGGAGAACATATCTTTGCCGCTGGAGCATACTGATTTATATGCCAAACTACATTCTGAAGGTAAAACCATTGTCGGATTTGCAGGTGGACATACCCGGTCAACAGCCATGGACATACTTATAAAGGCCGCCAATTTACTTAAGGATCGTACTGATTTGGCATTTGTCATGGTGGGCAAGGGACCGCAAAAAGAGGAGTTGATGCACATGGTGGAGGGCTATGGGCTAAAAAACTTCTATTTTCTCCCTCCCGTTGAGAAAACTTGCATACCAAAAGTAGTGCAACAGTTCGACATCTGCTACGAAGGTGGAGTCCACAGCTTCCTTCATAAATACGGTACTTCAGCCAACAAGATGATTGACTATATGCTGGCTGGAAAACCTATTGTTAAATCTGTTGATGAACCCGGTAGCGAGGTGGAGCGTATCGGCTGTGGCATACAAGTAGAAGCCGAGAACGTAGAACAAGTACGTAATGCCATACTGAATATTGCTGACATGTCCGCCGAGGAGCGTGCGGCAATGGGCTCCAAAGGTCGCAAATATGCCCTGGAAAATCTTGAATATCACACACTGTCTGCGAAGTTCATTGATTACGTATGCACATCCTCACAGTCATAGGGGCGCGTCCTCAAATCATCAAGGCGGCAGCTGTCAGTCGCGCGATTGCTAACGGATATGCCAAAAAGGTAACGGAACATATCCTACACACCGGCCAGCACTATGACACAAACATGTCGCAGGTGTTTTTCGACGAATTGGGCATTCCTCAACCGGAGTATAATCTCAACATAGGCTCAGGGCGCCACGGAGAGCAGACGGCAAAGATGATTGCGGGTATAGAAGAGGTCCTTATGAGCCGGACATTTGATGGCATTGTTCTTTACGGCGACACCAATAGCACATTGGCAGGAGCGGTTGCCGCCTCGAAACTTCATGTGCCCATCTTCCATGTTGAAGCCGGGTTGCGCTCATATAATCGTGCTATGCCGGAAGAGATTAACCGGATTATTTGTGACCAACTCGCCACGCTGCTTTTTGCTCCCACGCAGACGGCAGTGGATAATTTGCGCGAAGAAGGCTTTTTCGCGGAGCATCCAACATTGCACCGCCGAGTCATCAATTGCGGTGACGTCATGTATGACAACAGCATCTATTTCGCCAAGATGGCGGCGGAACGGTGTGATATTTTGGATCGCCTCTCTTTGCAACGGAATGCCTTCATTCTTGCCACAGTTCATCGCGACAATAACACAGATGACCCACAGCGGCTGGAACAAATAATCCGTGCCATTGTGGATATTGCCCGTAGAGACAATATTCCTGTTATCTTGCCGCTGCATCCACGCACACGCAAGAAACTCACTGCACAGCCCCTCCGTCTTCTCGAAGGCGAGCCTCTGATACGCCTTATTGAACCTCTTTCGTTTCTCGAGATGACGCTCATGGAACAGAATGCATTATTAGTTATGACCGACAGCGGTGGAGTTCAGAAGGAGGCCTTTTTCTTCGAGCGTCCATGCCTCATCATGCGTCCCGAAACCGAATGGGTAGAGATTGTGCAGCATAAGGCTGGTATCATTGCCGACGCCGATTACCAGCGCATTGTGGATGCCTATGACCAGTTGGTGCATTGTCATGTCTCTTTCCCTCCGCTTTTTGGCGATGGACATGCTGCCGAACAAATCATACAGAATATCTTGTCATGAAAATACTCACCGACACCCTGCACCGTATAGCATACGCCACGGATGCCTCCATCTATCGTGAATTACCCATGGGTGTCGCCTACCCAGAGAATGATGACGACATCATCGAGCTTATCGCGGAGGCTCGGCGCAGACACACCCATCTGATTCCCCGTGCAGGGGGCACCAGTATCGCTGGTCAGGTGGTGGGCGACGGCATCGTGGCTGATATTAGCCGCCATTTCAATCGAATCCTAGAAGTCAATCCAACCGAACGTTGGGTTTGGGTTGAGCCGGGTGTGGTGCGTGATGAATTGAATAAGATGCTTGAACCGTACGGTCTCTTCTTCAGCCCAGAGACCTCCACCTCCAATCGCTGCTGCATCGGCGGTATGGTGGGCAACAACTCCTGCGGCACCCACTCGCTCGTGTATGGTAGTACTCGTCATCATGTTCTGGCATTAAAGGGTATTTTGAGTGATGGTGCGCGTTTTGATACGACATCTCCAGATAAGGACAATGTCTTGCTGTCCAAGATATATGCCCAACTGAGAACCTGGGCGGACGATTCTTGCATCAGGCAGCAGATTGCCGACAACTTCCCCGATCCTTCGCTGCGACGCCGCAGTTGCGGTTACGCTATCGATGAGGCCATCGGGAGTGAGATGGATCTCTGCAAACTCCTATGCGGTAGCGAGGGCACGCTGGCTTTCATCACCGCGATACAGCTCTCGCTCGATCCGATCCCGCCACAAAACAACATGGTGCTTTGTGTCCATTGCAATTCGTTGCAGGACAGTTATCGTGCAAACCTTGTGGCTCTGGCTCATCGTCCTGTGGCGGTGGAGCTGATGGATGGCAAACTCATCACGCTCTGTCGGGGCAACCATTCGCAACAGCAGAATCTCTTTTTTGTTCAAGGGGAACCGCAGGCTTTGCTCATCGTCGAGTTTAACGGAGATGGTATGGAGACTCAGGCGAACGCTCTTGAAAAAGAACTGCTTGATAGCGGGTTGGCTTATTTCTGCAGCCGTGTCTATGGCAGCGATATCAATCGCGTATGGGCGGTGCGAAAGGCAGGTTTGGGTGTGCTTACCAGCGGTAAAAGGGACGATAAGCCTATCGGCGTCATCGAGGATACCGCGGTTGCGCCCGAACGACTCCCCGATTATCTGGACGAGTTCGAGCGGATGATGCAGCGTCTCGGACTCAGTTGCGTCTATTATGGTCATATCAGCACCGGAGAATTGCACCTGCGTCCTATCCTGAATGTGAAGCAGGCGTCCGACCGGCGGCTCTTCCGTCAGGTGGCAGAGGAAACGGCCCGGTTGGTGCGTAAGTATCGTGGCAGTTTGAGCGGTGAGCATGGCGACGGTCGTCTCCGTGGTGAATTCATACCGCTTGTCTATGGCCAGGAGGTGTATGAGCTGATGCGTCAAGTGAAGCAATGTTGGGATCCTGATGGGGTGTTCAACATGCACAAGATAGTGGATACGCCTCCGATGGATCAGTATCTGCGCTATGATGTGGAACAGCCATATCTTTGTCCGGACAAAGACTTGATGTGTACCATAGAGCAATGCAACGGTGCGGGCGATTGCCGCAAGAGCAACGTCATCGGCGGCACCATGTGCCCCACGTTCAAGCTCTCTCACGACGAGCTCCTTTCCACCCGTGCCCGAGCCAATGTGCTGCGCGAGATACTCACCAGGGGATTGCCCAAGGATGCCGATACGACAGAGAGTAAAGCCATCAAGGAAATGCTCTACAGTTGCCTGGCTTGCAAGGGGTGCCGTGGAGAATGCCCATCGAATGTCGATATGACGAATATCCGTGCACGGGTTCTGCAGATGCTCTACGACCGGCATGGGACACCTTTCCGCAGCTGGATGGTGGCACGGATGGCTGGCATAGAACGTCTGGGGCATATTGTTTGGCCCTTGTACAACCTGTTTGCCCGTATGCCATGGAGTGCAGCCATCATCAAGAAAATCGTCTCGTTTGCTCCTGGACGGGACATTCCACCTCTCTCTCCGTGCACCATGCGCCAACTGGTTGAAAAACACATAACACATAGCTCGATAACTTCCACCAGGGGCACTGTACTTCTTTTCGCCGATGAATTCACTGATTTGCAGGAGGCGGAATTAGGATTGACTTTTGCTCGATTGCTCACCTCCTTGGGCTACCGTGTAATCGTGCCTAAACATGGCGAGAGTGGACGTGCGGCCATTTCGAAAGGCAGTTTGCATCTGGCAGCCCGTTATGCCACTGACAATGTACGCCGACTTAAAGATTGTGTCACAGAGGATACCCCCCTGGTGGGCATCGAACCCAGTTGTATCCTTTCGTTCCGCGACGAGTATCCCGACCTGGTGCCTTCCGACTTGCGTGCCGATGCCGAACGGCTGGGACGCAATTGCCTGCTTTATGACGAGTTCATCATGCGCGAAGTCGCCAAAGGCAATATTACAGCCGACCAGTTCCAGTCAGACACCATAGAGGTGTGGCTCCATGGGCACTGCCACCAGAAGTCGTTGGTCGGCATCGACAAGACTGCCGCCATGCTTCGCTTGCTCCCCGGTTGCAACCTGCATATCATCCCCTCTTCTTGCTGCGGTATGGCCGGCTCCTTCGGATATGAGAAAGAGCACTATCAGACTTCGCTCGCCATCGGCGAGATGCTGCTTTTCCCCACCGTTCGCAAAGCCCTCGAGAGTGTGCCCCATGAGATACCTGCCTATATTGCCGCTCCGGGTACTTCCTGCCGCCAGCAGATACTTGACGGCACGGGTCACCATGCACTCCACCCCATTGAGATCATGTATCAGTATTTAAGCCACTAACCGATGTCGCACCATTTGTTTAAAGATTTGTCCTGGCCGGAGCGGGTTGTGTTTGTGGCGTTGGCGTTCACGGTTGTTTCTATCACTCTGTGGTGGCGACTGGGTATCGTGGCTGTTTGTGTCCTTGCGGGGCTGTCTGTGATTAAAATGTTCTACACTCAAACCTTCGGGAACCGTTCGCTGACTTTGTCTCAGAGGGTTTGTCTATGGGCGATGGTGGCATACTGGCTCCTGTATGCGCTGTCTGCCCTTGTCAGTTCAAACCATACCGAAGGGTGGTTCCGGACGGTCGTCAAATTGTATTTCCTGATTATCCCGCTGCTGTGTCTGCTGGCCGACACGTCCTACCTTACACGAACCCGCATCAAGGCCTTGTTTCAGGTGTTCACGGCCACGTTGCTCGTCCGCTTCGCGGTTTGCCTTGTGATCAGCGGATTCCAATTGGTTCAAGGAGTACCGGCGGTAGAGGTGAGAGACTGGCAGGACGACCCGCTGGGGATGCACCATAACTACCTTGCGCTCTATATTGATGCTGCTGTTGTTTTCTTGTATGGCTGCATTATATACACTCCTAAGGAAAAACGCCGGAGAGATTGGCCGCTACTCTTTGGGGCTCTTGTCGTTCTTGCGGTGTATCTTTTCATGTCCTTTTCCCGCTCGGGCATTGTTACCTTGATTCTGTTTTTCGCTCTTGCCCTGGTGCATCTTACCTTCTTCCGGAAGAAGTACAAGGTGGCAATGGTCATTGCACTGGTTTCTCTGGTTTTTTCTGCGGGATTATACTTTGTCGAACCTTCGGCGTTTTCCCGGTTTGAAGCCCTTGCACATTGGGATGAGAACCATGTGCCTGATGACCGTGTGATTGCGTGGGAATGTGGCGTCAAAGCTACCGAGGGGCATTTGATGTTCGGCTATGGAGTGGGAGATTGCAGCGCCCAACTACGGGAGAAGTTCGAGGAGAGAGGCTACCGGAAAGCAGTTGATGTCGGCTACAACAGCCACAATCAGTACATTGAGACTGTCCTTGAGACGGGGATTGCAGGGCTGGTAGTGTTGCTGTTCATGTTACTCGCACCGTTGGTGATCGCTTTGTCCAAGGGAACCCGCAGCTTCGTAGCCGTAATGGTTGTGATGGTGGTTGTCGTCATGAATATATTCGAGGTGATGCTCAACCGGCAGATGGGCGTGCAGTTTATAGCCCTCGTCTATTGCCTCCTGATTCTTGGTGTCGGCAGCCGCATGCCGAAAAGGTTGTCAAGTGTCTGACAAAGGTTTACCCAAGGCTTGACTAAGGAGTAACAAGTGCCTAACATGGGACTTGCCTGCCCAAGGCTCATATTTGAATAGTTTCTCAGTATGTCAAAGTGCTCTCTTTGAGAGTGTTGGATTGGTTTGCGCTGGCCAGTTCGCTTCCCTTTCCGCGTGCAAAGATACAACCGCCGCATTGCGGTTTACGAATCTCGGCGAAAAAAAATCAAAAAAATTTTTTCGAGCGTGACAGCGTGACACCGTGACAGTTTATTTTATGGTTACCCTACTTGCTAAAAATAGGCCTTATATCTATATATTTATATATATATAAATATATAGATATAAGAATTCAATTTTGACTTTTGGAATACCAGTTTTTAAACTGTCACGCTGTCACGCTGTCACGATGGCCTCACCCTTTGGCGAAGTGGCGGGTCATAAGGATGCTCGTCAGATAGACGGCGCCCATCATCACGGCATAGAGGATGAGGGTGGCCTCTATCGTCCCGAAGAAAGCATTTCCTAACCAGATGGGAACGATGGAAGCGATGACGTACAGCACCTGCCAGAAGAAGAAGTGCTTGAGTTTGTCGGCGACAATGAAGAGGCCGCTGAGAGGGTTGGCGATGAACGACAGCACCATCATCGGCGCCAGAATCTGGGCATATTGGCCGGCAATGTACCATTCCGACCCCAGAATCACCTTCATGAGCCAAGGGAGGAACCACACGAGAACCACTAATGCGCCGAATCCCATCAAGACGGTTAGTTTGAGGATTTTGTCGAAGCTCTTCAGGCATTGGCCGGTTTGCTGGAATTCCTCGTTGGCCCGCTGGCGATAGACGTCTCCGAGGGTGTTGCCTATCACGGTGATGGGCAGCACGAACACCATTGTGGCCATAGAGAAGTAGCCGGCTTGGTCGGCGTTGAAGAATGCTGTCAGCAGCAGCACGGGCATGCTCTGTCCGAGGGTGTTGAGCAGGCGTCCCGGCATAGTGTAGAGCGGGAATTCTTTGTATTTGACGGCACTCTGCAGGAGGCCTGAGAGGCGTACCTGCCGGAAGGTGGCACCGTCGGTGAGAAGGGCGCGGATGGCACATCCGAGGGCGGAAACGATGCGGCCGATCATGTCGCCGATGACGAGCCCTTGGCTGACTAGATGGACGAAGCCGAGGAAGACTTTCCCGAGGGTGATGGCACCGGCGTTGACCATTTTGTTTATGGACAGGGCTTTGAAGTATTTTTCCCTTACGCACCATTCGTTATAGACGTTGAACACAATGATGCAGAAGGCGGAGATGGGGCAGACGTAAAGCCATCGTGCCAGGTCGGGCTCGTTCATCCACTGTGCCAGGTTGTCGGCGAACAGAATCTGCAGGATGGGCCAAATGACGGCCATGATGACGAATCCGACGGCCACGGAGAGTGCGGCCAGATGGGCGGCTTCCTTCTTGTCTTTGGCCACCAGGATGCCGCTTTCATATTTGCCAGAGCCGACGACAGCGAGCACGGACACAATGGATGTAATGACTGCGAGGAGGCCGAACTGGGCGGGAGTGAAGATGCGTCCCAGCACGGGGTAGAACAGCAAGGGCAGCACTTGCGCGATGGCGACACCGCCCGAGAGGGTGAAGCTGTTCTTGAGGAATTCGCTGGAAGCGAGTTTTGAACGCAACTGATTGATCATGGCTGTGTTTGCTGATGGGGGATGAGGAAGCACACGGCCAACAACAGGGTGAGGCCGCCGTGGGTCAGCAGGCTGGTGAAGAGGGCGCTGTTAAGGAAGGTATAAACAAGGAGTGCGAGGAGACCGAAGAATCGGGGGTTGTCCATCTGGGCACCGACCAGGCGGATGAAGAGTGCACCACCGGCGACAAAGAGGATTGCGCCGATGTGGCCGAAGTTCATGAATCCGTCGGCGACGATGCCGGTGTTGCAATTGGTAGTGGTGCGGTTGTACATCATTTCCCCGATGAGGTGAGAGGGCTCCACCCCGTAGGGGTAGTCGAACCAATGGTGGAGGAAACTGTGGGAGAGGAGCATGGGGTGTCCGTCGAAGAAGGTGAAGTAGTTGTCGCTGACAATCACGGGGATGAAGAAAATGCGCCGGAGGATGATGGATTCGGCCATGAGATTTCCTGTTGTGAGATTGAGTAGTGCGGATGCGGCGCAGATGGCGGCAATGCCATAGAGAATCATTCCCGATTTGGCATGATGGCTTTTGAACAGGAAGAAGAGGAGGACGACGGCGATGGAGAAGAGGGTGCTTTTCTCGGGGTTGAGCATATAAAGGAAAAGCATGGCGAGCACGCCGATGGCGGTCATCCACCAGTTGCGTTTGATGTCCGTCAGCCCGATGACGATAAGCAAGGGTAGCAGCACCATGCGGAGCGGCCCCATCAGGTAGGAGGTCAGGAGGGTGTCCTTGGCCGTTACCTCGGCCCGTACATCATAGGTATGGAGCCCCATGTCGAAAAGTGACAGGTCAAAGTGGAAACCTCCGTAGGCCAGCGGGAAGGGAATCAGGCAGAGAATGCAGATGGCCGGCAAGACAAAGCGTTGCAGTCGGACGGGTATGCGTGGCAGTCTCCATTGCTTCATCTCCATCAGCGGAGTGCGTAGCAGGATGAGAAAGAGCAGGGTGTATATAGGGAGAAAGATAGTGACGCGACCGAGTTGAAACATCACGATGGAGGGCAGGCAGAAGAGCAGGGACACAATCATGGAGATGGTGTAGGAGTTGTTGTCTGGCCGGGGAAGGATGAACATCACGTAAGTCAGGATGGCTACAAAGAGCAGCCCCGCGAGTATCGGTACAGGTGCGGCGTGAAAGTCGAACCCCATTATGTAGCTGTAATTCCGATAGACGAAGCGGACGTATTCGACAGCCATCAGGAGATACATGGCCAGAAAGACGGCCAGATGGCCCGTTGGGGAGACCAACAGCTTATAGCCGGATTTAGCGATTGATTTCATGTGCTCTTTCTCTTTTTCTCAGGAAGCATGCTGCGGTGCTGAACAGGAAAGCGGCCACCATCGACAAGAGAATCACCCAACCTCTGGCCGGCGTTTTTCGGGCTTGTGGCAGTTCGGCCTTGTTCAGAAGTCCAAGGTATTTTTCGCCTCCGGCATTCTTCAGCTCCACAGCCTCCAGCTGCCTGTGCAGTTCTACTTCAAAAGCGGCAAGACTGTCGTTCCTTGTGCTGGGGAGAAGGGTGAGCTCATTACGAAGTGTCTCTGCCAGACGGCGGCACAAATCGTCGCCGAAGCGAGTCATGGTGTCGTCGGCCATTTGGTAGAGAGCTGCCGCGGAGGATGCCACTGCCGCGCTGTCGGAGCCAGTAGCAAGCAGGGTGATTTTCTCGGTGTTGTCGTATTTTAGTTTTATTGCAATGTGGTCGTTGATAGGAAGTTGCTGTAAATATCCATAGAGCCAGTGGCTGTCGTGGAGCGAGAGACCCGACATCACCCGTTCGGGACCTTCCACGTTCTTAAAATAGTTTCTCACTCGGAATTCGTACCGGACCTCGTACTGGGGCTTCCACGGGAGGTCCCGGGTGACGATGAAACTGATGATGAACATTGCGAGGGTGATTCCGACAATCCACAGGATGCTCCCTTTGGAGCCCATGGGGGGGCTACAACTCTCTTTTTTCTTGTCGTTTACCATAGATCAGATGGTGTCTTATAGGGCTGAATTATTCGGCAAAAGTACAAAAAAAATGCAAACTGTGACAAAAAAAAGACATGTTGGCGGCCGGAACGGGCACAATAAATCACTCTGCCTGTCGTTATTAAGGGTAAAATGAAACTGAAACCGGTATTTCTCCTGTTGTGTTTGATGCCACTCTGTCTCCACGGGCAGGGAGTGGAGTTCGACCGCTGGTTCAGCGGCGGCACCCTGCGCATCGATTGTTTGCGCGAGGGGTCGGCTTTGGGCGACACCGTATGGGTGGAACGCTGGATAAGCCGCCCCGGACGGTGGTTCGGTTCGCGCACCCGGTTGCTCGATCCTTTCGACAACGGCGATTACCGCGTGGTGATGCGGGATGCGGCGACCGGGCGTGAGCTTTATTCGCGTGGCTACAGCAACCTCTTCCGTGAATATAAGGACACCCCCGAGGGGCGCTCCCTGAGCAGACGCTTCGAGGAAACGCTACTGCTGCCGATGCCCAAAGGGAAGGTGCTCATCTCCTTGATGAAACGGGACAAGACAATGAAACTGCAGCTCCAGACGGTCGTGCCGTTCGACCCGGATGACAGTTTTGTTCTGTCGCCAGACTTGGTCTTTGTGGCCGACACCTACGAATGGCACGGTGACCCCAGTGTCAAGTTCGATTTGGCCTTTGTCATGCAGGGCTTTGATGACGACACTGCCCACTACAACAAGGTCTGTCGCCGCATGGCGGAGGGATTCTTCAGTAATGAGCCTTTCCGCAGTCATCGTGAGGATTTCAACCTCTATTTCATCCGTGGTGATGCCGGCGTGGAATACAACACCTTCGGTGCCGACCGCTACGCAATGACCTTCAACCTATGGCAGCTGCACGATGAACTGGGCAACACTCCTGCCGACCACATCATTATTATCCTGAACAACGCAAAGTACGGCGGCGGCGCCATCTACAATTTCTATTCAGTCAGCTCACTGCATTCGATGGCCGAAATGGTGCTCACGCACGAGCTTGGCCACGGCATCGGCGGCCTAGCCGACGAGTATATCGACGAAGAACTCAGCTACGCCGACCTGCACCGCTCCGCCTTCGAGCCCCTGGAACCCAACATCACCAATCTGGTCGATTTCCAAAGCAAGTGGATGCAGATGCTCCCCAAGGGAACCCCGGTGCCCACCCCCGACGCCCAGGTGCCACGTTCCGAAAACGGCCCTCTGGGAGTCTATGAAGGTGCCGGTTACTCCTCCAAGGGCGTATATCGTCCGGCCATGCACTGCATGATGCGCGACTACGCCCCCTTCTGCCCCGTCTGCCGTCAACGGATGGAGGCCGTGATCGAACTTTACGCGAAATAGACACAATGGAAGCAAAAGATACGATACAAATGAAAAGGTTGTTGTACATGATGCTGTTGGTGCTGCTTCCGTGGTTCTCCCTCTCTTGCGAAAAAGGAAACTACGCAAGCGAAAGCGAGGTGCGACTCGAATTCTCGGCCGACACCGTGGCCTTCGACACCCTCTTCACCACCCTCGGCAGCACCACTCGCTATGTGAAAGTTTATAACCGTAGCGGGAAAGACGTGCTGATCGGCAGCATCACCCTTGCCGGAGGCAGCGGCAGCCGCTTCCGCCTCAATGTCGATGGCGACACCTCGATGGTGGCTCGTAATGTGGAAATCCTCGCTGGCGACAGCATCTTCATCTTCATCCAGGCCAATCTGCGAGCCGACACAACACATGCTCCCTTCATCGTCGAAGATGCCGTCGTCTTCTCCAACGGCCAGCGTCTCCCTGTGTCTGCCTGGGGACGTAATGCCGTCTTCCACCGCTTGAAACCCACCGACACCACATGGTACAGCGTCATCGACTGTGCCAACTGGGATCACACGCGTCCGCATGTCATCATCGGAGCCGCCGCTGTCCTCGATGGCAGCACCCTTACCCTCAATGCAGGTGAGGAACTTTATTTTGCCAACGACGCTATGCTGGTGTTCGATACCAACGCCCGCCTTGTGGCCAACGGCTCCGCCGATCAGCCTGTCCTCTTCACATCCCTGCGGCACGACGGGTGGTACTCGTTCCTTCCCGGCCAGTGGCAATGTCTCTGGTTCACAGGCGGCAGTACGGGCAACGTGATTAATCACGCTGTGGTGGAGAACGGCACCGGCGGCCTCCGCGCCTATCCGGGAGCCGGCTTCACGGTGACCAACACCGTCATCCGCAATATGAGCGACTGTGCCTTGATTGGGCAAGGGGGCAGCATCACCGCCGACAACGTGCTGGTGTATGACTGTTTGGGCAGCATCACCGTCCTTCAGGGCGGCACCTACAGCTTCTCTCATTGCACTTTCGCCGACTACTGGAACTACTCTTCTCGTCAGCAGGAAAGCGTCATCCTGGCCAACTACCTGGCCGACCGTAACGGCAATCTTGTGGCCGACCATCTTCAGGCCGACTTCACCGACTGTATCGTCTGGGGTTCGCGCGAGAGCGAGATGCTTATCGCCTCCGACGGCGAGCACCTCGATTCGGTCACCCTCACCCGCTGTTGGGTGAAAGGGGTCGATAGCGCCGACCCGCAGTTTGTCGATCCCTCGGCCGACGACTACCGCCTTCAAGAAGGCTCCCCCGCCGCCGGCAAAGGCTATCAGTTTGACAACTAAACACTGAACACAAAACGCTATGTACGAGTATATCAAAGGCCAACTGGCCAGTTTGGAACCCACGCAGGCCGTCATCGACTGCGGCGGAGTGGGCTATCTGCTTGAAATCAGCCTCAACACCTACGAGGCCTTGCGGCGTTCCGATACCGCCCAGGTGAAACTCTACGCCCATCATGTGGTGCGCGAGGACGCCCAGCAGCTCTTCGGATTTTATGACCTCGCTGAGCGCGAGATGTTCCGTCTCCTCGTCGGTGTCAATGGGGTGGGCAACCAAACCGCCCGCGTGATGCTTTCTTCGCTCACGGTCGATGACCTGCGCACCGCCATCCAGACACAAGATGTGCGTACCGTGCAGCGTGTCAAGGGAATAGGAGCCAAGACGGCTCAGCGTATCGTTCTCGAACTGGCCGACAAGATAGGCGTGGTAGGCGGTCAGACGGCGGTGGCCGGTGGTCAGCAGAATCAGGCGCGCGACGAAGCGCAGACGGCTCTTGTGATGCTCGGTTTCGCGAAGCCTGCAGTGGAGAAGTTGCTCAGCAGCTCTCAGTGGCGTCGCGATGACGGTAGCCCCATGACCGTCGAGGAAATCATCAAGGAAGCACTCCGCCGCCTCTGACGGGAAAAAGTCTTTCATTTTTTTTGTTACGGTGCAATAAAACGTAGCAGATGGCGTTTTTTATAGGTTAATCTATAAAAACGCCTTGAGGTTACGGTGTATCATATTGATGGTGACGGTGTTCCTGTGCTGCGGAGCGGCATGGGGACAGACGGATAGCGTGGAGTTCACTCCGATGGGGAGCGGCTACACGCCGGGTGTAATCCGTACCACCGTAGAGTACAATGCAGCGACGGGCGACTACGAGCGTGTGACGCGAGTGGGTGATATGGTAATCGGTCGTGAATATATGTCTTTCGACGAGTACCAAGACTGGAAAATGGATCAGTTGATGGAGCAGTACTGGAAGGAGAAAACCGAGGGGACGGTGTTGGACAATGCCGCTGGCGGTTTGCTGAGCAAGATACCCGGCTTCAACCAGATCGTGCAGAAGCTGGATTTGCTGAACGGCAAGCCCCTCATCAGCGTCACCCCCAGCGGAAGCGCGGAGTTGACTTTTCAGCTGGTGAACAACTATCGCAATGACCCGCAGCGCGATGCCCATGAGCGGAGTGTGACGACGTTTGATTTTGACGAGAACATACAAATCAACCTTAATGCCAAGATAGGCGACCTGATAGATTTTGATATCAACGAGAACACCAAGGCGACGTTCGACTTTGAGAACAAGATCAAACTGAAGTATGAGGGAAAAGAAGACGACATCCTGCAGCTGTTCGAGGCGGCGGATGTCTCATTCCCATTGAGCACCACTTTGATTCAAGGCAGCCAGCAACTGTTTGGCTTCCACACTAAGCTGAAGTTCGGAAAGTTGACCATCGACGCCGTGCTGAGCGAGAAGCAGACAAGTACGGAGAACATGCAAGTGAAGGGCGGCGCAAGTAGCCATGAGTTTCAAATCAGGGCCGACGAGTATGAGGAGAACCGGCATTATTTCATCGCACAATATTTTTACGATCACTACAACGAAGCGATGAAAACCCTGCCGACCGTGAATTCGAACATCAGGATTTTACGCATCGAGGTGTGGCGGACCAATGTGGGCGCTGCGGTGACGCAGAACCGCAACATACTTGCTTTGACCGACTTGGGCGAGGCGTATCCGAGCAGCGAACGGTTGGTGCGGACGAGCTCGAGGGACCTGCCGTCGAACGACGCCAACAACCTGCTGACGGTGATGAACCCTGCGTCGGTTCGCAGCGTCAACTCGGTGACGGGCTACATGCAAGGCCTGGGCTTGACTGGAGGCACGGATTATGAAAAGGTGGAAAGTGCGCGTCTGCTGAATTCCAATGAATACACCTTCAACCGCGAACTAGGTTTCATCACATTGAACCAGCCTCTGAGCAACGACCAGGTTCTGGCAGTGGCATTCCAATACCAGGTAGTGGGCGACACAAATGTGTATCAGGTGGGAGAGCTGACGACGGACGGAGTGAATGATCCAAACACGCTGATAGTAAAGTTGCTGAAGAGTACTTCGACGAATACCCGTGGGCCGCTGTGGAGGCTGATGATGAAAAATGTGTATTTTCTGAAGAGCAGTCAGCTGAGCAAAGATCATTTCAGGTTGAATGTGCTGTATGAGAGTCGCGACGGCGGGGTGGGGATAGGTTTCTTCACAGAGGGTCCTCATGAGGGAAAGCCGCTGATCGAGGTGTTCGGGTTGGACCGCATGGACGCGAGCCAGAGCTACTACTACGCCGACGGAGTGTTCGACTGGTTCGACTCGGCGGCTTTTAAGGGAGGTACAATACAGGCTTCGACAGGCAGGGTGTTTTTCCCTTATGTGGAGCCGTTCGGAAAAGACCTGCGGGCTTTGCTAGGGGACGAGAATCTGGCGAACCGCTACTGTTTCGACTCACTCTACACGATGACGCAGACTTTGGCACAGCAGTATGCCGACCGGAACCGATTTTATCTGGAGGGATATTATACAAGTTCGGTGAGTGGGGAGATATCGTTGGGTTATAGTGTGACGCCGGGAAGCGTAACGGTGACGGCGGGAGGAATGCCGCTGATAGAGAACGTGGATTTCACGGTGGATTACACGATGGGTACGGTGCGCATCATCAACGAGAGCATCCTGAGTTCGAACACGCCGATCAGTGTGAGTTCGGAGAACAACTCGTTCAGCATGACGACGAAGCGGATGCTTGGATTGCATCTGAATTACGAGATTGAACCGAACTTCAACATCGGGGGTACAGTGATGAACTTGCACGAGAAGCCGCTGACGCAGAAAAACAATTTCGGCGACGAGCCGACGAGCAACACCATCTGGGGACTGGACGTGAACTACAGCCATGAGGTGCCGCTGATTACGAAGCTGGTAGATCTGCTTCCGGGCATCGACACGAAGGCGCCGAGCACGTTGAGTCTGCAGGCCGAGTTCGCTCATTTCATCCCCGGATTAAGTAGCACAGGGAGCAGCGAAGGGAGTGTGAGCTATGTGGATGACTTCGAGGGGGCGGAGAGCAGTATCAGCCTGACAAGCCCGACAAGTTGGTTCCTCTCGAGCACGCCACAGGACTACAACCGTCCGATGGCCATGTTTCCCGAGACGGCGCCAGGTACAGGTTTGGCTTATGGTTTTAACCGCGCCAAACTGGCGTGGTACCGCATCAGCCGTGATTTCTACGATAACAACTGTCCCCCCAACATCACTCCGGATGACAAGTCGAAACCCTATGCGCGCAGCATTGCGGAGCAGGAGGTGTTTCCGAACAAGGATCTGACGGCCGGCCAGCCGACAGCCATCTATGAGTTGAACCTGGCTTTCTATCCGGAGGAGAAAGGCCCGTACAACTATGATGTGGCACCGACAGCCTACAGTGCCGGTATCGATGAGAACGGCCGCTTGCAAAATCCGGCTAGCCGTTGGGGCGGTATCATGAGGAAATTGGATTACACGGACTTCGAGACGCAGAATATCGAAATGCTGGAGTTCTGGCTGATGGATCCGTTTATCGAGAATCCGACACATAGCGGCGGTAAGTTGTACATCAACCTGGGTGATATCAGTGAGGATATTCTGCGCGACGGCCGCAAGGGTTTCGAGAACGGCCTGCCCACGAGCCTGACGGTGGTAAACGTGGATACGACGATATGGGGTCGTGTACCTACCACGCAACCGATTGTGAATGCCTTCGACAACGACGAGGGCGCAAGGAAATACCAGGATGTGGGTTATGACGGATTGAGTTCGACCCACGGCATCAATGACGAGCAGAGTTTTTTCGGTGATTATTTGAACGCCATTGCGTTACGCTACGGTACGTCAAGTGCAGCCTATCAGATGGCGTCGGCGGACCCGTCCGGAGACGACTACCGCTACTTCCGCAGCACCTATTGGGATGAAAACGACGTGAAGATCAACGACCGCTATAAGTATTACAATAATGCTGAGGGCAATTCGCCAGTGGAGAGTGAAAACACCGAGTCGTACAACACTACGGGTTCGGCCTACCCCAATGTGGAGGACATCAACCGCGACAACACGTTGAGCGAAGCGGAGAACTACTACCAGTATGTGATTGATTTGAATCCAGCCCGGATGGTGATTGGAGAGAACCACATCGTGGATATCCAAGAGGCCCGGAATGTGCAACTGGCGAACGGCGAGACGACGACCTGCAAGTGGTATCAGTTCCGTATTCCGATTCGCGAGCCGGACCAGAAGGTGGGTAACATCAATGGATACCAGTCGGTCCGCTTCATGCGTATGTTCTTGAATCAGTTTGAAGAACCCATCATCCTGCGTTTTGCTACACTGGATTTGGTCTATTCCACTTGGAGAAAGTATTCGGAAGACCTGCTGCAGCCGGGCGACTATGTGTCGGGTACCTCGGAGGAGACGGCGTTCAACATTTCGACGGTGAACATTGAGGAGAACGGCAGCCGTCAGCCGGTGCCGTATGTACTGCCGCCGGGCATCGAGCGAGAGACATGGTACACGACGGGGAGCAGCTACACTCAGTTGAACGAGCAGGCGGTGGAGTTGGATGTGGACCAGTTGTCGAGTGGTGATGCGAGAGCCATCTACCGATCCACGAGTTACGATTTGCGTTTTTACGGACACATGAAGATGTTTGTCCACGCCGAGCAGAAGTATTCCACAGAACCGATAGCTGACGACGATATGGTGCTTTTTGTACGACTGGGCAGCGATTATACGAACAACTATTATGAATACGAATTGCCGTTGAAACTGACCCCGTGGGGTACAGGAGCCGAGGATGCCTATACAATATGGCCGACGGAGAATAATGTGGATATCGACCTGCAGAAGATGACCCAAATCAAGACCAACCGAAATACCCGGATTCGTAGAGGCGAGACAGGGTATGCCCCCACGCTGCTCTACTCAGAGATTGTGGAAGGCAGGAAGTACACGGTGCTGGGTAGCCCGAACTTGGGGAAGATCAAGGTAATCATGATAGGTGTGAGAAATCCGCGCAAGGAGAGCATCGGAGACGGGAACAACATGTTGCCAAAGTCGGCGATAGTGTGGGTCAACGAGTTGCGTTTGAGCGACTACATCAACAAAGGCGGATGGGCGGCAATGGCATTGGCGCGGACAAATCTGGCCGATGTGGGCAACCTGTCGCTGTATGGCAGCTACACCACGGCCAACTTCGGTAATCTGGAGGATCCTCTCATCAAGGAAGAGCTGGTGAACACCTTCAATTTCCAAGGAACTTTGGATATGGAACTGGGCCGCTTCCTACCGGAGGATTGGGGGCTGCACATACCCCTCTATCTGGATCATAGCCGCGAGATAGGCAGTCCGGAGTACAACCCTTACAATCCCGATGTGCTGCTGTATGACGACCTGAGAACCTATCGGACGGCGGAAGAGCGTGACAGCGTGGCGCAGATGACACAGAGACGCAAGTCGGCCACCAACCTCACCTTGACCAATGTACGAAAGAACCGGACGGGCAAGTCTGGGCTGAAGCAACATTTCTATGACATCGAGAACTTCTCTTTTTCATATGCCTACAGCAATGAACGTAGTTCGGATGACGAGACGGAGAAGTACAACAAAGACCAGCACCGTGGCGGGTTTACCTATAACTATGCCATTCAGGCTCAACCGGTGAAGCCGTTCGAGAAAGTGCCGCTGTTCAAAAAAAGCAAGAACTGGAAGCTGCTCAGTGACTTCAATTTCTACTATCTACCCAAGAACCTGACCTTCTCGACCGAGGTCTATCGTGACTTTGAAGAGACGTTGCTGAGGAACAAGAGTGCCGCCTTGGTTATCATTAAGCCGACCTACTACAAGCAGTTCACGTGGCAGCGCAATTATGGGTTGCAATATGACCTCTCGCAGTCATTCCATATCCAGTATTCGGCCAATGCGAATGCCCGAGTCGATGAGCCCATCGGACGCATCGAGACCCGTACTGCCACGGATTCCATCTGGCAATCCATTGCCTCGGGCGGCACGATGCAGAATTTCCAACAGGCAATCACGGCCTCCTATGATCTGCCGGTCAACAAGCTGCCGTATATGGATTTCTTACGTATGCCGCTGAGTTACCGTACCAACTTTACCTATCTGGGTACCACTCAGGCATTGGCATCTATGGGCGCCACCTTGCAAAGTTCGACCACCATGCAGGCAGGTGCTCAGGCTAATTTGCAGAACCTGTATAACAAAATACCGTTGCTGAAAAAGGCGTGGGCAAACAACAATAACAACGACCGTGGTCGGCAGAACCAACAGCGTGGACGTCGTCAGACGGAGACCAAACCGATGACTGCCAAAGATTCGCTGGCAGTAGTCGATAGCCTCAGAAAGGAGAAGGTCAAGCAGTCGTTGATGGAGGTGGGCTATTTTGCATTGCGGTTAGTGTCCAGTGTGAAGAACATCAATATGCAATACAATGTCACCACAGGTTCCCGATTGCCCGGTTATATGGGCGAGCCGATGTTTGCAGGATTGGATCCCCGTCATTACTGGACACCCGGGGCGGGATATATCCTCGGCTATCATCAGGATGTGGTCAACGATCTGTTGCGGAACGACCTGCTCAGTCACGACACGCTGTTCAACATGCCCCATGAAATGACGGAGAACCGAACCTTATCGCTACAGGCACAAGTGGAGCCTATCCGTGATTTCCGAATCGACATCACTGCCACCCAGAACTACACCTCCAGAGAAGAATACTATTACAAATACCTGTCGGAATATGATGCGGTGCGAGGACCGATGTCTTACATGCGGGGAGGCAACTATACCACCACGGTATGGGCACTCTCGACAGCCTTTGCCAACAGCGACGAACTCTTCTCCCAGTTCCTCGACAATCGCTCGGCAGTGTCAGGCCGTCTTGCTGCGATGAACGGAAGTCCGTATAGCGACCAAATGGTGCGCGACTCCATGAACGGAAACTATTATCCTGCAGGTTACAGCGCCAACTCACAAACGGTATTGCTCACCTCTTTCCTGGCTACCTATCTGGGTAAGGAACCCACCCGGCAATCTTTCTCTCCTTTCTTGCCTTTCCCCTTGCCTAACTGGAGTGTCAATTATAATGGCCTCAACAAGGTGCAGTTCTTGAAGAAGTGGTTCAACAACATCACCATTTCGCATAAATACAACGCCACATACAGCATTGGAAACTATTACACCGATGCTTCACTATCTTCGGCTACGGGTTATGATTACGGCTCGGAGTACATCGTCAACAGCACAGGCGATTACATCCCGCCGGTAAGCATGGAAGGCATCCAACTCAACGAGCAGTTCAGCCCCTTGATAAGGGTGGCGATAAACATGGTGAATAGCTTGCAATTCAATGTGTCGGTGCAGAAAACCCGCATGTTGCAGCTCTCCTTCTCAAACAACCAGCTTACCGAAACCACCCGCGACGGTGTCACCTTCGGCACAGGCTACCGTTTCAAGGATATCGCTTTCCAAGTGCTGTTCGCCGGCACGAAATACGACATCAAAAGTGACATCGTGTTGCAACTCAACCTCACCTACAATAACAACATGACCAATATCCGCAAGATCAACCAGAATCTCAGTCAGGTCAGTTCGGGCAGCCAGGTATGGATGGCCGAACTCAGTGGCGAATATGCCATTTCGTCGCACTTTACGCTCCGGGCTTTCTTCCAGACGAATATCAACACCCCCTATATCTCCAACGCTTATCCCAACTCAACCACCAAGGGCGGCCTGATGTTGCGCATGTCCTTCTAATTCCTTTCAAGTATCACGATGAACAACAATAGAAACAACGAATTTGACGACGAGGAACGCCAGCTGGTGCTCGACTTCGAGAATACCGTGCTCCAAGGAGGCACGCAGTTCTTTGATGTCGATGAGCTTGAGGTCATCATCGACTACTATTTTGAGGTGAATGACCAAGAGTCCCTGCAGCGGGCGGTGGAATACGCCGAACAGCTCTATCCCGATAGCACCGCTATCCGTCTGCGTCGAGCCCATCTACTTATCGCTCAGCAACAATATGAGCCGGCACTGCAGATGATACAGAAGTTGCGCCGTCAAGAACCCCACAACACCGATGTGGCCTATTCCCTCGGAGTGGCCTACGGGGCTGTGGGCGAGAGGCAGAAAGCCATTGAACTCTACCATGAGGCCGCCGAGGACGGGTGGCTGTTGGGACGTGTCTATGCCAATATCGCTGAAGAATACTACCATCTAAATGATTTCGACGAGGCCATCCGCTACTATCTCTTGGCCCTCGACACCGATACCTACGACGAGTCAACCATCTACAACTACCTCGACACCTGCATCCAGGCGGGCCGTACTGAGGATGCCGTGACCTATCTCAAGTCCTTTGTAGGAGAGCATCCTTACAGCAGCGAGGCTTGGCATTGCCTTGGAACAGCCTACCGGGAACTCGGCCTCTTCGAGCAATCGGTGGATGCTTATGAGTATGCCATCGCCATCGACAAGTCCAATGTGGCCTTCTATGCCGATCTCGCCACCACCCAGGAGTATATGTCGCGTCCGGGCGATGCGGTGACTACCCTCCTGCGTGGGCGCGATTTTGTCAGCGACCGTGCCGCTCTCTACCGCACGGTGGCCTATGTCTATGCCCGTGCCGACAACAACGAGATGGCCATCCTCTATTTCCGTAAGGCAATTGAAGAGAATCCTGAGGATGCCGAGGCCTATGCCGCACTTGCATTGGGCTATGCTGTCTCCGGCGACCAAGGCAACGCCCTCCCGCTCATCAAAAAAGCCCTCCATCTGGCGCCCGAAAGCCCCGAGGTGCTCTGCTCGGCGGGCATCGTCTATGACATCAGAGGCAACTTCGAAGCTGCATCCGACTATTTCGAGCGAATGATTGCTACCGACAATTGCACTGAGATTCAGTGTCAGCACTACACCCAGTTCCTCTTCAATCATCAGCTGTACGACATGGTGGTCGATTTCGCACTCGAATCGCTCGACCTTTACCCCGGACACCCGTTCTACTCCACCTATTTGGCGGCAGCGGCCTTCTATTCCAACCGCTACAACCGTGCCAGCCATGCCTTGCCCGATGCCGACACCGCGTTGCTGCACGAGTTGTGCCCCGAGATTTTTGAACATCCACGTCTCAGTTCTCTTATACCCGAAAATCACCCAACAACGTGAGATATGAAGAACAATAGAATTGCTCTGTTTTTTTTGGTGGCCATGATGGCTGTGGCACCTGTGGCCCAGGCGCAGGCGAACCATGTGGCCGAATCGGTCGATACCACCCGCAGCGGCTGGGTGGCGTCGGTGTTGCATTGGTATGATGCCCACATGAACTATCTGGCCGTCGGAGGCTTGATGACCCTCGAGAGTTCGTTCATCCCCTTCCCGTCCGAGGTGGTCATCCCGCCCGCTGTCTATGTGGCTCTCGACGAGAAGAGCCAGAGCGGCATGAACTGGTGGTTGGTGGTGGTCTTCGGCACTTTGGGGGCGCTGCTTGGCGCACTCATCAACTACTTCCTCTCCCGGTGGCTCGGACGCCCCATCATCTACGCCTTTGCCAACAGCAAGTTGGGCAGGGTGCTCCAGCTTTCGAGTGAGAAGATAGAGAGAGCCGAGGCCTACTTCAACGACCATGGTGTGGCCTCTACACTCGTGGGCCGTTTCATTCCGGTCATCCGCCAGCTCATCTCCATTCCTGCCGGCCTGGCCAAGATGAACATCGGCGCTTTCGTGCTCTACACCACCCTTGGTGCTGCCGCCTGGAATTTCATCCTCGCCCTTCTGGGCTATCTGGCCCATTTGGCGGGAGACATCTCTGTCGTCGAGCGTTACAGCAATGAGATCAGCTATGCCATCATCGGCCTGGTCCTGCTCGTCGTTCTCTTCTTCGTCATCCGCCATTTTGTCAAAAAACGCAAACATGAATAACGACATCCGCTCCCAGTTCCCGATACTCAATACCACGGTGCACGGCAAGCCTCTGGTCTATTTCGACAATGCCGCCACCACACAGAAACCGCAGACGGTCATCGACACGTTGGCCGATTATTATCTGCACCTCAACTCCAACATCCACCGTGGTGCCCACCATCTGGCCGCCGAGGCCACCGAACGCTACGAGAACGTCCGGCGTCAGGTGCAGGCGTTCATAGGCGCCCGCCACCACCACGAAGTGGTCTTCACCCGTGGCACCACCGAGAGCATCAACCTGGTGGCCAGTTCGTTTTCCAAACGCTTCTTCTCTGGCGACGACGAGGTGATTGTCTCCGGCATGGAGCACCACAGCGACATCGTCCCTTGGCAACTGGCCGGCGCCACCTTGCGCCCCATCCCTTTCAACGACGAGGGAGTGCTGGACATGGAGGCCTATGAGAAGCTCTTCTCGCCCAAGACCCGCATCGTGGCGGTGTGCCATGTGAGCAACACCCTCGGCACGGTGAACCCTGTGGAGCGTATCGTCGCCATTGCGCATGCCCACGGCGTGCCCGTGCTTATCGACGGCGCCCAGGCGGTGTCGCATCTGCCGGTCGATGTACAGCGGATAGGCTGCGATTTCTATTGCTTCTCCGGCCATAAGATGTACGCCCCCATGGGAGTCGGCGTGATGTACGGCCGCGAGGAGATGCTCGACCAACTGCCGCCTTACCAGGGTGGGGGAGAGATGATCGAGACTGTCACCTTCGAGCGTACCACCTACAACCAGTTGCCTTTCAAGTTCGAGGCAGGCACCCCCTCGGTGGGCGATGTCTTGGGTCTCGGCTGTGCCGTCGATTTCATGCAGCAGGTGGGTATCGGCCATATCGCCGCTGTCGAGGCCGACCTCCTGGCCTATGCCACCGAACGGCTCTCCGCTTTGCCGGGCATCCGATTCTTCGGCACCGCACCGCAGAAAGCAGCCGTGCTCTCCTTCCTCGTGGGCGACACCCACCCCTACGATGTGGGCACCTTGCTCGACCAACTCGGCATCGCCGTGCGCACCGGCCATCATTGCACCCAGCCCGTCATGGACCGCTACGGCATCCCCGGCACCGTCCGTGCCAGCTTCGCCGTCTATAACACCCGTGCCGAGATCGATACCCTTTTCGAGGCCCTTGAGCGGATTTTGCCGATGCTTGGATAACCCCTTACCGCCAATCCGACAGCTTTAACTGCAAAAGAAAGATGCTGACCACCTTACATATTGAGAATTACGCGCTGATACGCGAGACCGATGTCGATTTCCGGGAGGGCTTCGTGGCCATCACCGGCGAGACGGGTGCCGGCAAGAGCATCCTCCTCGGCGCCCTCGGACTGCTGCTCGGTCAGCGGGCCGACACAGCGGTCTTGGCCGACAAAGGACGCAAGTGCATCGTCGAGGCCCAGTTCGACATCTCCGGCCTGGGGCTGGAACCGCTCTTTGCCGAAGCCGATATCGACTACGACGACCAACTCATCCTGCGCCGTGAAATCCTGCCCACCGGCCGCAGCCGTGCCTTCGCCGGCGACACCCCGGTGCAGCTGCCGTTCCTCCGCAGCCTCGGCGCCTCTATCATCGACATCCATTCCCAGCATCAGACGCTGACCCTCGCCGACAGCACCTTCCGGCTCCATCTCCTCGACCCCCTTTCCTCCACCGCCGGCAAAGCATCGGCCATGCCTGCCTATGCCGCTGCCTACGCCGATTATTCACGCCTCAAGCGCGACCTTGAGGAGCTGACCTCCACCGAGGCGCAGAACCGCCGTGAGCAGGACTACCTGCAGTTCCAGTACGACGAGCTGGCCGCCGCCGCCCTTGAGGCTGGCGAGCAGGAACCTCTCGAACAGGAATCCCGCCTGATGTCCCATGCCGAGGCGGTACGCGAAGGACTGGCCACCGCCGCCGCGTTGCTCGACAGCGACGGGG
>ODAI014468414.1_pt1 | contig 36774 bp, 28 predicted proteins | sample 1539321 | NCBI WGS metagenome assembly ODAI01 (sample SAMN02144231, study PRJEB22623) | gut metagenome | biome: sheep rumen | host: Ovis aries | place: New Zealand
AAGTTCCAAGTTCTGAGTTCTAAGTTCCAAGCGGATTTTGTCAAATGAGAAAAGACTATTCAGCTTAGAACTTTGAACTTTGAACTGAAAACTTCATCCTTCATTACTCACCGGTGAGGCCCGCCCGGTCCACGGATTCCACGAACTGCTTTTGCAGCACGAAGTACATGATCAGCAGCGGGGCGATGGCCAGCATGGTGCCTGCCATCCGGATGGCGTCGTTGATCTTGTTGGTGGAGGTGACGGAGCTGGCCCGGGCGTCGAAGGTGGTGTTATAGCTGTCCTCGAACTTCTGCAGCTCGATCATCAGGGTGGTCAGGCCCTTGGCACGGGTGTGGCCGTAGCCCAGATACTCCCGGATCAGCGTGGTTTCATTCCAGTACCACACGAAGCTGAACAGGGTGACCACCACGATGGCGGCGGTGCACAGGGGCACGGCGATGCGCCAGTAGGCCTTGAAATGGCCCGCCCCATCGATTTCCGCCGCCTCCACCAGGGACTGGGGCGTCTGCCGGTGGAAGTTATAGAAGATCAGCACGCACAGCACGCTTTTGATGCCCTGGCCCAGCAGGGCGGTGATCAGGAAGGGCTTCACCGTGCCGTCCGCCAGCTTCAAGCGGGAGAAGGTCAGGTAATTGGGAAGGGAAGTGACCTGGGTGGGCAAAAGGAACGCCAGCAGCAGCACGGCCATCCAGAAGCCCTTCAGGGGGAACTTGTACCGGGCGAAGCCGTAGCCCACCATGGAGCACACGAACACCTGGCAGATGGTGGGCACCAGGGCCAGCACCAGGTTCTTCCACAGGCTGTTCCAGTAGTCCAGGGTCAGGATGGCGTCCTGATAGTTTTTCCCGGTAATCTGGGAGGGCAGCCATTTAGCGGAGGCGTCCAGCAGATCGCTTCTGCCCATCAGGGAACGGGAGAACATATACAGCACGGGATACAGGTAAATGAAGGCGATGGTGATAAGCAGCACATACACCACCACGCTCATGAGCACGCCCCGCTTATCGGCGCTGCCCAGCATGAGCTTTTTGAATTTATCCTTGCGGATTTCTTTTTTCCGGGCCTTTTGCAGCGCGTCCGTCGTCATGCGGCCTTCCTCCTTCCCAGCAGCTTATTGAGCTTCTTATTCTGGCCTGCGCGCTTGGCGCTTTCCACGTCCCGCCGCCACACGTCGTTGCTCTTCTTTTCCTTCTTTTCCCGGATCAGCAGGAACGTGATCAGCAGCAGCACCGCCACCACCACCGTGTACAGCCAGGTCATGGCCGCGCCGTAGGAGTAGCCCTTGGTGACGGCATAGGTGGCGTTATAGATCAGGTCGATGATGGGGTTGGTGGAGTTGGTGGCCAAGGTCACCACGGTATAAATGGAGTTCAGCAGGATCATGGAGCGCAGGGTGGGCAAAGTGATTTTCCAGAAGGTTTCCCAGCCCGACGCGCCGTCGATCTTGGCGGCCTCGTACAGGGTGTTCGGCACCTTTTGCAGGCCCGCCAGGAAAATCAGGATCTGAATGCCGGAATTCCACAGGATCAGAATCAGCTGAGAAAACAGATCCATGATGGGCTGGGAGATGAATTCCGGGAAATCCGTCAGGATGGAGGCGATGGTGTTCTGGCTCACCATGGGCACGGAGGAAACGCCCTGAGCGGTGAGCTGGCTCATCACCGGGCCGGTGGCGATGATCACCGGCAGGAAGAAGATGGTGCGGAACACGCCCCGGCCCTTGATTTTGCCGTTGAGCATCAGGGCGATGATCAGGGAAAAGGCGATAATGATGGGCAGCTGCAAAATCAGGGACACAGCGAAATTCGCCAGCGTGACGGGGTAATTGAGCTCCTTATTGAACACGGAAATGTAATTAGCCAGGGGCGTATACACCGTGTTGCCCAGGGCGTCCTGCCCCGTCAGGGGCTCCAGGCGCAGGACGTTGTCCAGCTTCAGATTATAGAAGGAATACAGAAGCGAATTGGCCACGCCGCTCAAGAAAAAGATGCAGATGCCCACCACCCAGGGCAGGATGAAGAAGTAGCCCCACAGCGCTTCCCGGGTGGCTTTCCTGACGGGCTTTCCGTTCCTGTTCCGGATCAGGGCGTATATCAGGGAAACGATCAGGAACACGCACACGCCGATCAGCAGCGCGTAAGGCAGGTATTCCAGCTTGGGAAGCAGGAATTCATAGAGCCAGTTTCCCATCTTATTTCACCGCCTTCCATGTCATGGGCTCCAGGGTCTGGCCGTCCGCCTGGGCGGTTTCCTCGCCGTAATTCAGGTAGACCTTTACGCCGTTGGACCAGGTGACCCGGGTCACATCGCCCAGGATATCATGGGCCACGATGGAAGCCCCATCCAGGCTGGCATGAAGAGCTTTGAGCTGTTCATACCACTTGGCGATGGTGACCCGGTACAGATCCCAGCGGGAGGAATAAATATCGGCGGAGTTGGTGTGCTGCAATTCGATAGGGTCTTCCATGGTGATCAGGAAGCAGGGGCGCGTGCCCTGTTCCGCCAGCCGCAGGAAGAACTTATGGGAATTGGCCTGAAAATTCACGTATTCCAGATAGGCGGGCATTTTGCCGCTCAGGGCAATGGCCAGCAGGGGCACGTCCTGAGATTCATAGGCGTAATCCGAGCCCGTCACCGGCAGATCGTTCAGCGCCCAGGCGCAGGGCCACAGATAGGCGTTGGCTGCCTTGAGGGTGGTGCGGTAATCGTTGCGCATGAGCCCTGCGATATTGGTGTAATAATCCGCCAGCCTGCCGGAATCCTGGTAATGGTTCTGGTATGAATAATCCGACATCAGGGAGGTGATGCCCGTGAGCACCACGCCCGGCTCTCCACCGCCCTGGGAAGGAAGGGCGTCTTTGGTGCGCAGGGCCAGCTCCCAGGAGCGCTCCGGCGTCAGGTAATTCAGGGTATCGTACACCTTGCCGAAGGTGGGACGGCTCCAGGTTTGGCTGGTGATTTTCTTGAAGGCGGAATAGGTGAGGGTGGGATGGGTTTCCGGGTTTACGGAAAGGAAATCCAGCTCCAGGGCCAGGTCCACGCCCAGGCCGGCGCATTTTTTCATCAGCGCTTCCAGGCCGCCCTTGCCGCCCAGGGCCCCGGCGGGACGGCAGCCGTCGGTGGGCACGCCCCCGGTGAGGCCGTTCTCCTGCCAGCCCCGGTACACGGCGGATACCCGGTCTACCCCGTCGGTCTTGAGCCATTCCAGGATCTGGGCAGCCTGGTCAAAGGTGGTCATGACCACGTCTGCCTTGCCGGTCACGGAGTTTTCCTTTTCCAGGCCCAGGAAGTCGATTTCCACGTCGAAGGGTCGGGTTTCTTCCGCCACGCCGAAGAAGCCTTTTTCCTCCATATACTCCCGCCAGGCGCAGGCCAGGCCAGCGTAAGTGGCGTTTTCGCCGTCCGCCAGCAGGAAATGCTGCACGATGTCAAAATTCCGGCTGGATTCCGTGAGCATGTCCACAGCGCCGGAGGAGGGGCCGGTGGGCTGCTTATACACGAAACGGTAGGTATACTTGGCGCTGATCCAATCGAAGCTCAGGTTGTTGGCTCCGTTGGGGAAGGCGCGGATGCGGGCGGCGGTGTCGCCCTTCTCGATCACGCCCAGGAAGCCGATTTGATCATCCGTATGCACCATGCCGAACACCGGCATGATCACCGGCTCCGTGCCCACACTGAACTGGGAATTGACGGTATCCTCCACGCCGATATTGGTGCCGTACACAGGCCGGTCAAAGGGCGAGGAAAAGCGCTTTTCATTGTCCTTGAGCTCGATCAAAGCGCCCTGGCCGTCGGGGATGATCATGTAGCCCGCGTCCTGGCCCAGCACGCTGTAGCCCAGGAAGGGATAGGCGGTGAAGGTGGACACGGTGTAGCGGTGGCCATCCTGTTCGCCATTGATGATTTTATCCTGGGGGATTTTCACGGTCAGGTCGCTTCCGTTCAGGGTCACTTCCACAGAGTAGCCCACTTGGTAATCCGGAAAGAACACGTCGGCGGCAAAGCCGTTTTGCAGCTTGGTGAGCTTGATTTCGTTTTTCAGGTTCACCAGGTCCGCCTGGGTGTTGGTGCTTTTCACATCCTCGATGAATTCCATCACGATGCCGCTTTGGTAAAAACCCTTCCAGGCGGCCTGATCCTTGAAATCGTCGGGATTCTGCACGGTGGAATAGAGAACGCTGCCGTTTTTCCTGCTTTCCAGGATGATAGCCAGGGTGTCCTCTTTGAGATACAGGTTAAAGCTGTCGGAGGAAACCGCCAGGGAATAATCCCCGGGGATTTTGCCGCCGGCGCTTTCGGCGTTTCCCAGGATGGGCGGCAGCAGCGCAAGCGCCACAAGCAGGCAAAGGAATTTATACTTTCCTGACAAAGCGATACACCACCTCTCCGTAAATGGAGGATACGAAATCCACCAGCTGCCCAATGAGCACATACACCACGAACAGCAGCGCCACCGCCACCAGCACGGTAAAAAGCGTGATGACGATAATGCCCAGGGTCTTTTTGAAAGAATAGTCGTTCAGGTACATCAGTGCCAGCACGATCAGCACCCCGGTAAAGCCGTAGGCCACCACGTCCAGCAGGGTCAGGAAGAATTCCTCGTTGAAGGTGAGCACGTTGCTCAGAATCAGCCGGATGGGCAGGGCGATGATCATGGGGGTCAGGGCCGCCGCCGCGCCAATGAAGATATCCTTGAAGGTGGCTTCGCCCTCTTTGATGGTGCACACCAGGTAGCAGCAGATGGTGAGCATCAGGAAGGCCCCGAAGGTCAGCGCCGCGTCCCGCAGAAGCTCGAATTCGCCTTCCCGGACGGACTTAAAGAGGAAGCCGGAAAAATACTTATTGGCCACCTGGAGAATGAACAGCAGCACCACGATCAGCACCGCGGCCAGCACAGAGGAGCGCTTTTCCTTCTTGATGCCGTAGCAGCAGTCGAAGGGGTTGCGGCTCATGGTAAAGCACCAGCCCATCTGACGAAGAATGGGAACGCCGCCGATCTTTCCTCCCGCCGTCCGAAGGGGGGCCAGGAAATGCAGCTTTTTGTCCGCCAGGCCGATCAGCTTCCACACCACCACCAGGGCCACCACGGCAATGAGGATCACGCCCAGGTTTTTATGGAGCCAATCGGAGCGCAGCTCCCAGAAGGCGTCGGAATAGCCCTTCCGGTTGCCGCCGTTGCGGAAAGAGGACAGGGCCTGGTCAAAGTTGCCCTCCCGGTACAGCGCTTCACCCAGGCCGGTGGAGGCGTAGGTGAACAGGCTGTTCATGCGCAGCACTTCCGTCCAGGGCACCTTGGATTCGGCGTACTTGCCATCCTGGAACAGGGTGAAGGCGCTGTGCACCAGGTCGGTAAACTCAGTGGCGGACAGGACCTGCACGCTGTTTAATATTTCGTCCAGCACGAAGATATTGTATTCATCCGTCACCACCAGGCCGGTTACGGATTTGAAGGTGCCCACGCGCTGGTCGCCGGTATCGGTGGCCCCGAAGAGGAACAGGGTGCTGCCCTCGGAGGTGTACTCCATGATGGAGCCGTCCTTGTTGGCGGTGAAGATGGAGCCGAAGCTGTTTACCGCCACGGCGGCGGTGCGCTCGGTATTGTAATCCGGGGTCAGGGTGTTGCGGCCCGCCACGTTCAATCGGCGCAGGGCGGCGTTTTCCGCCTCGGACACGGTGTACACCATGCCCTTTTCGTCAATGGTCAGGTTCTTGACGGAGGTGGGCACGATGTCCGCCTGCATTTTCAATTGATCCTCGCTCAGGATCTTTTGCCGGATGGCGGTGATCCAGTTGACCCGGCTCTGATTGGCGCCGTAGTAACCCAGGAATTCGCCGCTGCCCACGGGGCTCATCTGCACGATGCCGTTGGTGTTGCCCACGGAGGCGATATACAGGTTGCCGCGCTTGTCCAGCACCAGCTTGTTGGGCTTGAAGGCGGCGCTTTCCCCAAAGAGCGGGGTGTCGGTGGGCTTGGTGTAGGAGCGGACTTCCTTGCCGTCCTTGTCAAACATCACCACGGCCCTGCCCTTTTCATCCGCCACGAACACATTGAGGTCGTCGTCCACGAACACGCCCTTGGCGGATTTGAGGGTTTTCTTGCTGCCGATTTCCTTGACGTATTCGCCGCTTTGGGTCACAACCAGAATGCGGCTGTTGCCGTCATCGGCGATATAGAGGTTTCCGTCCGGGCCCAGACGCATATCCTGGGGGTTTTTCAGGGTTTCTTCCCCGAAGCGGGTCATGGTACGCCGGGGCTCATAGGCCGCCTGGGTCTCCACCAGATCGCCGTCCACGCCCAGGGTAAAGGTGCGGTAGGGCACCGAGGCCAGCGCGCTTTCGCACTGCGCGGTCAAAAGAACCGCTGCCAGCAGGAGAAGCGCATACCGTTTCATTCGCATGGCTCCTCCTCCTTACTTGATGCCCGAATAGGCCATGGTGTTCATCACGCTGGACTGCATGATGATAAACAGAAGCAAATTGGGAATGAACATGATCAGCGCAGCCGCCGCGGCCATGCCCTGGCCCTGCACCGTGCCCACGCTGGTTAAGGTGTTCATGTAGAACGGCAGGGTGCGGATACCCTCGGAGGATGTGAACAGGTTGGAGGTTTCCACGTTGGTCCACACGCTCTGGAAAGCCAGGATCGCGCCGGTGGCGATGGCGGGCTTGGTCAGGGGCAGGATGATCTTGCGGTAGATGGTGAAGCTGCCCGCGCCCTCCAGCTGCGCCGCCTCGATCAGGGAATTGGGCACGCCGTCGATGAACTGCTTGATCAAAAACAGGCACACCGGCATGGCGATGAGGGGCAGGATATGGGCCAGGTAAGTGTCCAGGATACCCAGGGTATTGATGGTCAGATACCGGGGAATGGTCACCGCCGTGGCCACGAACATCAGGGCGATGTTATTGACCTCGAACACCGGGCCCTTGAGCTTGAAATCCATCTTGGAAAGGGCGAAGCCCGCCATGGTGGAAATGAGGATGCTCAGGAACACCACCGCCAGGGTGACCACCAGGGAATTGAAGATATACCGGCTGATGGGGATGGACGCGCCTGCCGTGGTCTGGAACAGGTTCCGGAAATTCACCAGCGAAGGATGGCTGACGAAAAACCGGGGCGGAAACGCGAACAATTCGTCCATGGGCTTGAACGCGTGATTGATGATGTAGATGATGGGCGCGCCCATGAAGATGGCGATAGGGATCAAATACAGGTACAGCGGAATCTGGTTTTTGTGAAACTTTTTCGGGTTCACCTTCGTGCCGCCGACAGCCATGAAGCTACACCTCCTAAAACGAAGAGGACGGAGTTTTTCGTGGGGAATGCACGTCCTTGAGCAAGAATGAAAGAGAAGCGATGAAAGGAATTATTCGTCCTTGGCGGAGAACAGCTTCCGCGCCACGAAGGAGAACACGTAAATCAGCGCCAGCAGGCTCACCGACACGGCGGCGGCATAGCCCATTTCATACCGGGTGAAGCCGTAGTCGTCAATGTGGTTCACCATCAGCTGGGCTGCGTATTGGGGCGTGGGGTTGGAGCCGGTGAGCATCACGCCGATATTGCCGGCCTGGAATGCGCCCACCACGCTCATCACCGCGCCAAAGAGCATCTGGGGCTTCATGGAGGGGATGGTGATGTAGAACACTTCCTGGACGCGGTTGCGGATGCCGTCGATGGCTCCGGCCTCATACAGCTCGGCGTTCACGTTGAGCAAGCCGGCCAGCATGGCCAGGAAGCCCACGCCCATGCTGCTCCACAGCGCCACGATGATCACGATGGGCAGGATATACTGGGTATTGAGCATCCACACGATGGGCTCGGTAATGACTCCCAACTGGGTGAGCACATAGTTGGCAATGCCGCTCTGGTCTCCCAGGAACACCACCCGCCACATGACCGTCATGGCAACGCCCATGGTCATGGAGGGGGAATAGATGATCAGCGCCAGGATAGTGCGGGGCAGCCGGGTCAATTGGCTCAGGGACCAGGCCAGGAAGAAGGCCAGCAGATACCCCACCGGGCCCACGATCACGGCGAAGAGAATGGTATTGGGCAATACATACTGGAGAAAAATGGTGTCCTGGGTAAAGAGGTTGATATAGTTGGTCAGGCCCACGAACTGGGGCGTCTGCACGGCGTTGTAGTTGGTGAAGGACAGGCCGATGGCCATCACCGTGGGAATGATGATGAAGATCAGGAACAGCACAAGGTACGGAGCCAGAAACAGGTACGGCGTTTTTTTATCGGTTCTCATTTCTGTCCCTCCTTCCCTGCCGGGTGGGCCTCATTCCAGGCGTCGATGTATTTTTGCACCACGTCCACCGTTGGCGTGGGGAAATCCTTGAGCATTTCCCCGTTTTTATAGTAGCCGAACTCCTCCAGCTTGCGGTATGTTTCCCGATTGATGCGCTTGACGGCGGTATCCAGCGCCCGGCGGGCGTCCACGCCGTCCACCACCACGGAGATAAAGGCATTGGACAATTCCCGCTCCAGCATATAGGTGCCCAGTACCCAGGGCGCTTCCGTCATCCACTTCATCTGCTCCATGATCACCTTTTTATGGGCGCTCTTTAAGGGCAGGGTGGCGAAGGCGGCGGAATTGGCGGTGGGCCAGATATATTCGGAGCCGTAGGTGCTCTGGAGCAGGGAGCCAAAGCGGCTCTGTACATCCTCGCTGCTCCACCATTTGAGGAACTCCCAGGCCTTGTCCGGCATTTTAGTCTGGCTCAGAATCGCCATGGTTTCCGCGCCGCCGGTGGTCCAGCGGGCCACGGTGCCGTCCTCCTGGGTCAGCCCCGGGAACAGGGAAATATCCCACAGGGAATCCAGTTCCGGCGCAGCGTTGAGCAGCAGGTTGTAGGTGGCCAGATCGGCGATGCCGATGGGCAGGGTGCCGTCCCTGAACTGCTGATAGAATCCGGGAGAGGGCACGTCGGTGGGCATGTTATACACGGTAAACAGTTCCGTCATTTCCCGGAAGCCCTTCAGGGAAGCGTCGCTGTCCAGGGTGGTGTCGCCGATGGTGGTATCGTAAATAGAGCCGCCGCACTGCAAAATCAGCGGCAGGGTGCCGGGGAACACCTTCATGCCCACCATGCCCGCGGTGGGGAAATAGAAGTTCATGTTCCTGCGCTGCAATTCAGGCAGGATGAGCTTGACTTCCTCCATGCTGTCCGGCACGTCGATCTGCAGGGCGTCCAGGATGTCTTTCCGGTAAAACTGCACCCAGAAGTTCACCGTTTCCGGCATGGCATAGACTCCGTCCCCCAGGGTGTAGGGGATGAACAGGCCGGGAGAAAACCGCTGGGCCACCTGCCCAAAGTCCTCAAACTGGGTCAGATCATACAGCGCGCCGCGGATATTCAGGTAGCTGGGCACCACGTACTGCAGGCTCAGCACCACGTCCGGGGCGGTGCCCGCCGCGTTGGCCAGCACCAGCTTGTTGGCATCGGGCATCAGAGAAATATCCACCTGGATGCCGGTATTCGGCGTGAATTCCACGTCGATCAGGTTCTGCACCAATTCCACGTACTGGCGGCTGCGGCCCATCCATACCTGCAAATGGGTCTTGTCGCCGGAGCCCGCGGCGTAATCCTGGCTGGAGAAGGAGGTCACGAACCGCTCCACGGTCTTGCCCGCCTGCTCGCCGAAGCCGGGACGGCCGGGAAGAGAAGCGCCTTCCTGGAAGAAAATGATCTGGTCGATGGCAAGATCATTGTTGGCCATGTCCTGCAATTGCTGGGCCAGCATCCGGGAGGCGGAGTTGGACCCGGTGGACAGTTCGGACAGACGCCGGGGCAGATCCTCCGGCTTCAATGCCAGGCGGTGCAATTGATCCGCGCACAGGGTCAGGCTGGAAAAGGCGCTGCCGGAGCCGTTGGCGGAAAACTGCTTGATGTATTCCACCGCCTGGGCGCAGTCGTCGCCCCAGCCGTTCAGACGGTCCTCGATATCCGGAATATACTGGCGCACGTTATAGCTGCGGTACTGGTCCGCCGCGCCGCCGGAGAGGCGGGTGATTTCCAGGCTCAGGGAATTGATTTCGCTGAGCACCCGGTCGATCATTTCATACACCGGAGTGAGCAGCGCGGCGTTCAGGCGCAGGGACAGGGTATGCTCTCCCTGGGAAAGGAAGTAGGTCTGGTTTTCCTCCCCCGCCCGGATGACCTTGTCCGTAAAGCTGGTGGAATAATCCATGGGCACCTGCCGGGCCGCCTGGGAGGGAAGCTCCCCGTCCAGCAGGATATCCAGGAATACCGGGAAATCCGCCTTCACGCTCTGGCGGTAATGGAAGTCCAGCTGATACCAGCCTTCCTTTTCCGCGGTGAATTTGTAGGTCACGGTGTCCCCCGCGGTATCGAAGGACGCGCCGTCCAGGTGATTGATCACCCGGTGATCGGTGCTGTAGGGGGTGAGCAGGGCGTTGAATTCCCCCGCGCCGCGAATGGAAGATTTGCTGCGGCTGAAAATGTCCTCGCCCTCGATGATGATCACGCCGGCGCCCTGGGCCTTTTCCCCCGCGTAAGCGGCGGGCTCCTCCGGGGCTTTCAGGGTCACGGCGCTCAAATGCGCGCCGCTGTCCTGCACCTCAAAAGAAAGAGTATGCTTCCCCGCTTTGAGCTCAAACAGGAAGGGCACGTCGATGCGGGCAGTGGAGTCTGTCAGGCCCGCCTCCTGCTCCGCGTCCGCCGCCACGGGGGCGGGGGCGATTTCGTTGCCGTAGCGGTCCACGGGGATTTCGTCGGATGCCGTCACCCACAGAGAGTTCAGCTTGATCCGCCGCAGTTCATAGAAGGGCAGACCGCCGTCGATCCGCAGGATCAGTTCGGTGGGCAGGGTGGACTGGGTCACGTTCCGGTAGGTGAGCCAGATTTCATACTGGCCGTCCTCCGGGGCGTTTACCTCCGCCTGTACCGTTTCCCCGGCCATGGCGGTTAAATCGGTTTCCGTTCTGATTGCTTCTCCCGCGTATACCGGCAGGGGGTATTCCTGCTTCAGGCTGGAATACAGCGGCTCCGTGCGGCCCATGCGAACGCTTTCTTCCGCCCCTGCCGCGGGCAGCGTCCAGCATAGCGACAGCACCAGCACCGCCAGCAACGCCATTGTCCTGCGCATAAACGCACCTCCATCTTTTTTTTTACAACATGATCCCTACTGATTGTGCTTTTATTCAGCAATCGACGCGTTTTAAGGCATATTCCCGTCCGCGTCGTCATACCGGATGCCCCAGGCCGCTTCCCCATCCTGGCTCAGGGCGGTAAAGCAGGTGACGATGGCGCTTTGAGAACCGTCCACAGCGCGGATAAAAAGTCCCCGGTATTCCTTGCCGGCGATGCTCAAGGTCATATGCCCGTCCTCATCCCCGGTCCACGTTCCTTCATAGCCGCCGGTCACCGTGCCGTCGTCCAGCAGCGCCGCTTCTTTGGACACATGTTCCACGGCGTTGATGTCGTGCTCATGGAGCAGGATTTTGTATTTCCCATAACGGAATGAATCGGGAACCGTTTCCTTTTCTTCCCCCGCGTAGCGAAGGGGCGACACTACCGGCCAGCCCTGATCGTTCATGAACATCTGATGCACCCGCACGGTAAAGGTTTCGCCGCTGTTGGCAAAGCGGGTATGGAAGATCAGGAAGTACTGTCCCGTGGCCTCGTCGTAATACGCGCTGTTGTGACCGGGAGAGCGCAGCGCCTGAGCCATGCGGCTTGTGTCCGTCTCCGCGGAGGCGAACTGGTAGCCGCCCATGAGCTTGACCCCGTAGCCCTCGTAGTCCGGGTCGTTAAAAAAGGTGCCGGGCCTGCCGCCGCAGGAAATCATGTCCTGATCCAGGCTGTCATAAAAGGGCCCGTCGGGATTCCTGGACCGGCACACCCGGATATTGTAGCCGCCGTTGCTGTCCAGGCCGCCAAAGGAAAGGAACAGATAATAATAATCCGTTTCGGGGCTGTAAAGCATATAGGGGCCTTCGATGCGGGCGTGGTTTTTGCCCAGCAGCTTTTTGCCGTAGTTCTGATCGGGCAGGGGCAGGCCCGTTTCATTGTCCATTTTCAGGATGAAGATGCCCCCGGAATAGCTGCCGTACACCATCCACAATTGGCCCTCCTTATCCAGGAAGGCGCAGGGGTCCACCACGTTGGGATAATAGGTGGCGTTATAGCCCGCCATGCCGCTTTTGAGGAACACCCCCTGATCCACAAAGGGCCCCTCCGGCCCGTCGGCAATGGCCAGCCCCAGGGCGGACAGGGGGCTGGAACCCTCGCAGGTACAGTAATACAGGGCATACTTTCCATTGTCCAGCCGCTGCACGTCCGGGGCCCAGAAGGTGTTTGTTTTCGCCCAGGAGAGGGCTTCCTTCATTTGAGTCTGCACGTTTTCCACCAGGGTGCAGCCCGCCTGGGCGTCCTTGCTGATCAGCTTCCAGTTCATCAGGTCCGTGGATTTGGCGGCGGCCATATGGCTGCCGTAAATATAAAAGGTGCCGTCCTCCGCCCGGATGACCGACGGATCATGAACGGAAACGCTGGCAAATTTCGGTGTTTTATATGGCTCCTCAGCCAGACTGCTTTCTCCCATGGCGCTTCCTCCCTGGGCCCAGATCAGGCAGGCGGCTGCCGCCCAGGCCAGCCATCTTTTTTTCATGCAGCAAGTCCTCCGTCAGTGGTTTTGGTTTGGAAAAGTCCAAAGCAATAAACGAATTTCTTTAATAAAATAATAATGGATTCCATGGCAAATGTCAATATGTTTTTCCACATGCTGAAAGTAATATTTTCATTTTTCTTCCAGATTATCAATGCTGGTTTATCACAGTAAAGCGCCTTGAAATTTTCAATTTCCCATGGTATGATGCATGTGTTCCCGTTTTTAAGGAGGTGAAATGCGGCCGAATCCCGCTTGCCATATGCGTTTTATCTGGAAATATGTGAAAAAATACGCCCGGCGGCTGTTCGGGGTGATGGGCATCAAGCTCAGCGGCACGGCGCTGGAGCTGCTGATCCCTTATGTGATGGAGCATCTGATCGACCATGTGGTGCCCACCCGGCAAATGGGCCAGGTGCTGCTGTGGGGCGCGGTCATGGTGCTGCTGGCCATCGGCGTGCGCTTTTTGAATGTAAACGCCAACCGGCTCAGCGTGCGCACCGCCAAAGAAAGCATTTTTGAAATCCGGCGGGATCTGTTCCACGCCGCGCTGAACCTGTCCGGCAGCCAGATGGACGGGGTGGGCCTGCCCTCCCTGATCTCCCGCATGACCTCGGACACCTATAACGTGCAGTCCTTTATCCAGTCCATCCAGACCATCGGTATCCGCGCGCCCATTATGCTCATTGGGGGCATCGCCATCACCCTGACCATGGACACGGGCCTGGCCGCCATTCTGTGCGTGATGGCCCCCATCATGATCGCCCTGGTGGTGTTCATTTCCATGAAGGGCATTCCCCTTTACGACCAGGTGCAGCGGGGCATGGACGATATCGTGCGGGTGATGCGGGAAAATATCACCGGCATCCGGGTGGTGAAGGCCCTGTCCCGGGAGCCCAGGGAAATCCGGCGTTTCTCCCAGGCCAACGGAGAAACCGCCCGGCGGGATATCAGGGCGGGCATGATCATGGCGCTGCCCGGCCCCATCGTGACGCTGTTTTTGAACGTGGGGCTTTCCCTGGTAGTGCTGCTGGGGGCGCGCCGGGTCAACGACGGGCTGACGGAGCCTGGGGTGATCCTGGCTTTCCTTACCTATTTTAATATGATCCTCATGGGCGTGATGGGCCTGAACCGCATATTCATGATGCTGTCCAAGGCCAACGCCTCCGCCAAGCGCATTGCCCAGGTGGCGGAAACGGAAGCAGACCTGTCCCCCATTCCGGAAACGGCAGCCGCCGTGCAAAAAAAGGACGGCTTTATCGTGTTTGACCACGTCTCCTTTTCCTATGACAGCGACAGCGAAGCCGCCGACGCCATGAGCTTTGCGGGGGCCAAGCGGCAAAAGTGCCTGGAGGATATTGATTTTGCCATTCCCCGGGGCGGCTCCCTGGGCATCATCGGCGCCACCGGCGCGGGCAAAACCAGCATCGTGAATCTGTTGATGCGGTTTTACGATCCCCAGGCAGGCCACGTGTTCGTGGACGGGAAGGACGTGAGAACCTACGACCCGGACGAACTGCACCGGCGCTTTGGCGTGGTGTTTCAGAACGACGTGATTTTCGCCGACACCATCCGGGAAAACATTTCCTTTGGCCGGGACGCCACCGACGAGGCCATCCGCTTCGCCGCCCGGGACGCCATGGTCCAGGAGTTCGTGGAAGCCTACGAGGATGATTACAACCACCGGGCCGTGATCCACGGGGCCAATTTTTCCGGCGGGCAGAAGCAGCGGCTTTTGATCGCCCGGGCCCTGGCGGCCCAGCCGGAAATCCTGGTGCTGGACGATTCCTCCTCCGCCCTGGACTACCGCACCGACGCCGCCCTGCGCCGGGCCATCCGGGAAAACCATGCCTGCGCCGCCACCATCGTGATCGCCCAGCGCATTTCCTCCATCATGAGCCTGGACCAGATCATCGTGCTGGACGAAGGCCGGGTCATTGGAAAAGGCACCCACGAAGAACTGCTTTCCTCCTGCCCGGCTTACCGGTATATTCATGAAACGCAGATGGGGGAGGGGGACTGAATGGCGCGGCGCGATTCCATTATGCGCAAGCCCAAGGATTCCCGCGGGGCGCTGCGGCGGATGATTTCCTTCCTGGGCCCCTTTCGATGGCTGATTCTGCTGGTAGCGGCGCTGTGCGTGCTGTCCAATTTGCTGGCCCTGTGGGGGCCCGACCTGGCGGGCCATGCCATCAACGAGGCGGCGGCGGGAAAGGGAAAAGTGGATTTTGACAAAGTGACCTATTACGTTTACCGGATGCTGGCCTGTTACGTCTGCTCCTCCCTGCTCACCATCTCCATTCACGCCATCATGATGAACGTGTCCAAGCGCACGGCCAAAAATATGCGCCAAAGCGTGTTTGACAAGCTCATGCGCCTGCCGGTGGGATACTTTGACCGCAACCAGGCCGGGGACATCATCAGCCGGGTCAGCTACGACATTGACGTGATTTCCACCTGCATGGCCACCGACGTGGTCTCCATCCTGACCAGCACTGTGACGGTGGTGGGGTCGGTGATCATGATGATCCGCATTTCCCTGCCCCTGTCCGCCGTGACGCTGTTCAGCGTGCCCGCCGCCATCCTGTATCCCTCCCGGATGCGGAAGATCACCCAGCCCCGGTTCATCCGGCGCTCCAAATCCTACGGGGCCATGAACGGCTTTGTGGAGGAAATGCTGTCCGGGCAAAAGACCATCCAGGCCTACGCCTACGAAAAACGGGTGGAGGAGAAATTCGATTCGATCAACAGCAGCGCCGCCGAAGCCTACTATGACGCGGACCGCTACGGCGTGACCATCGGGCCCACCATGGGCTCCATCAACAATATGACCCTGGCCCTGATTGCCCTGCTGGGGTCGGTACTGTATATGGGCGGGCACATCGACCTGGGCTCCATTTCCTCCTTCGTGCTTTATTCCCGAAAATTTTCCGGGCCCATCAACGAAATCGCCAATATTATCAATGAGCTGTTTTCCGCCCTGGCCGCCGCTGAACGGGTGTTTGCCCTGCTGGACGAAAAGGAGGAGCTTTCCGACGCCGAGAACGCTCAAGTTCTCTCCCACGTCCGGGGCGACGTGGCGCTGAAGAACGTGGCCTTTGGCTATGACGGCGGAAAAACCATCATTCACGATCTGACCATGCAGGCCCCGGCGGGCAAGCTGGTGGCCATCGTCGGCCCCACCGGCGCGGGGAAAACCACCATCATCAACCTGCTCATGCGCTTTTACGACGTGGACAGCGGCTCCATCACCGTGGACGGGACGGACGTAAGAGCCCTGACCCGGCGAAGCCTGCGGGGCGCCTATGCCATGGTATTGCAGGATACCTGGGTATTCCAGGGCACCATCTTTGACAATATCGCTTACGGCAAGGATGACGCCACCATGGACGAGGTGGTGGCCGCCGCCAAGGCCGCCCATATCCATCCCTTCATCATGCGCCTGCCCCAGGGGTATCAGACCGTGATCAGTGAGGACGGGGGCAATATATCCAAGGGTCAGAAGCAATTGCTCACCATCGCCCGGGCCATGCTCTATGACGCCCGGATGCTGATTCTGGACGAAGCCACCTCCAACGTGGATACCTCCACCGAGCGGGAGATCCAGCAGGCCATGCGCCGCCTGATGGAGGGCAAGACCTGCTTCGTCATCGCCCACCGCCTGTCTACCATCCAGCACGCCGACCTGATCCTGGTGCTGGACAAGGGCGACGTGGTGGAGCAGGGCACCCACGAAGAACTGATGCGGAAAAAGGGCTTCTATTACAAACTGTACAGATCGCAGTTCGAGTGAGGGGCATAGGCGGAAGAAGTTTTTTACATACACTTTAAACGAACAGGCAAAAGGCATTAGGCATTAGACGAAAGAGTGCAGTGTACAGAGTTCAGAGTACAGAGAATAGAACGCACACAAAGAACGAATTCAGACTTGGGGCGACTAAAAATATCTGAACTCTTCACTCTGAACTTTCGTTTTCCTGTTGCCCATTGCCTATTGCCTTTTGCCTATTGCCTTTTGCCTATTGCCTAAAAAACTCTTTCATCTTTCTCCATTTTTTATTCCAATCATATTTTCTTTTTCTTCCGCATAGGGTGAAACCGGAACACGCGTAAAGGAGGAAGGATGATGGGGCAATGCTGGCATCTGTTTCCCGGCAGCAACACGGCGGCTGGGTTCGTGGGATTCTTTGATAATTTAAGGGGCCGGGCGGGCCGGACAGTGATCCTTAAGGGCGGGCCTGGCGTGGGCAAAAGCACACTGATGAAAGCAGTAGGCAAGCGGTACGAACGCAAGGGCTGTGCCGTGGGGTACTATCACTGCTCCGGCGACCCGGACAGTCTGGACGCCGTGCTGGTGCCGGAGGCGGATTTTCTCATCCTGGACGGCACCGCGCCCCACATCGTGGACCCAGTGCTGCCCGGCGCCCGGGACGGCATTTTGAACCTGGGCGTCTGCCTTTGTGAGGAAACGCTGGAGGAGCATGCTCCGGAAATCGAAGCCCTGGGCAAAGAAATATCCGCCTGCTACGCCCGGGCTTCTCGCTACCTGCAAGCCGCGAAGGCCTTGCGGGACGATGCAGCGGCAGTCTATTCCGCCGCCCTCTCCCCCGATGATCTTTCCACGCTGCAAAAAGAGCTGGTCTCCCTGATTCCCGCTTCTTACCCGGGCCAGGATATTCACGCCTTCGCCCAGGCCATTACCTGGAAGGGGGTGCTTCAATACCTGGACGCCCTTCTCACCGATCCGGTATACTGCCTGGATGTGCCCTGGGGCTTTGACGTTGATGCCCTGCTGCGCCCCGTATGGGAGGCGGCAGGCAGGCGGGGTCTGGCCCGGAGCGCCTTCCACGATCCCCTGGACGCGGGAAAGATAGCGCATATCCATGCGGGAGGCGCAGCCTTTACCACCGCCGTGACAGAAGAAGGCACCGTGTTTTCGCCCCCGCTGAACCCCGCCGTGCTGCGTCGGGAAAATTCCCGCCTGGCCTTTGACCGGGCGGCCTGCGACCTGATGCGCACCCAGGCCGTGGAGGCCCTGGCCCAGGCCAAGCAGCGCCACGACAGCCTGGAACGTTTTTATATCGACGCGATGGACTATCCCCGGCTGGATGAAATCAAAAAAGAATTCATGGATTCTTTGCCATAAGCAGATTGCCCTGGGGCCGCGGCCATGCGGCCCTTTTTGTATACACAAAGCCAGAAATACAATAAATATACAAATTTCAGTAAAAATATTCTTGACGATGAGGATTTGAGAAAGCTATAATATTCCAGCGTCAAAAAAAGAAAAGACAGACGCATGGAAAGGGGCTGAGCGCACGTGAATACTGAGCTCATTATTTTCATTATTTATCTGATATTTACTATCGGCATCGGCGTATTTTTCCTGCTGCGCAGCAAGGGCAGCAGCGAAAAGGATTATTTCCTGGGCGGCAGAAAGATGGGGCCCTGGGTATCCGCCCTGTCCGCAGGCGCGTCGGACATGAGCGCCTGGGTGCTCATGGGCCTGCCCGCCTCCGTGTACGCCTTCGGCCTGGGCAAAACCTGGATCGCCATCGGCCTGGCCATCGGCTACACCTTGAGCTGGATCATCGAGGCCCCGCGCCTGCGCCGCTATTCCATTGCGGCCAAGGATTCCATCACCATTCCCCAGTATTTGACCAACCGCTTCCTGTCCGCCAGCAAGGCCATGCAGGTGATCTGCGCGGCGATTTTCCTGGTGGCCTACACCATTTATGCCGCCAGCAGCATCAAGGCCTGCGGCACGCTGTTCAACACCGTGGTGGGCATTGACCCCAAAATCGCCATGTACATCGCCGCGGCGGTGATCATTTCCTATACCTTTATGGGCGGCTTCTCCGCTGTCTGCTGGACGGACTTTTTCCAGGGCATGCTGATGCTGGCCGCTTTGCTGGTGGCCCCCATTTTCGCCCTGGCCGTGGTGGAAACCGGCAATGGCGGCAGCGCCACCCTGGAGGTGGGCGAGAGCTACTGGCGTCTGTTCACCGATTGGAAGGACGTGCTCTCCGGCCTGGGCTGGGGCCTGGGCTACTTCGGCATGCCCCACATCATCATCCGCTTTATGTCCGTGCGCTCTGACAAGGACATTCACAAGAGCGCCAAAATCGGCATTACCTGGACGCTGCTGATTCTGTCCTTCGCCGTGGTCTCCGCCATCGTGGGCCGGATGCTGCTGGGCGAAATCGAGGACAGCTCCACCGTGTTCATTCAGATGGTGCGCCGCATTTTCCCGCCCGTCATCAGCGGCATTCTTTTGTCCGCCATCCTGGCCGCCAGCATGTCCACCGCGGACAGCCAATTGCTGGCCAGCGCCTCCGCCTTTGCCAGCGACGTTTATAAGCCCATTCTCCGCAAGGGCAAGGCCAGCGACAAGGAAATGTTCTGGATCGGCCGTCTGGTGGTGCTGACCATCGCCATTGTGGCGCTGCTGATTGCCTCCAACCCCAACAGCGGCACCATCATGGGCCTGGTGGAAAACGCCTGGGGCGTGTTCGGCGCAGCCTTTGGCCCCGTGATTCTGCTCAGCCTGTTCTGGCGCAGGCTCACCTTCTCCGGCGCTGTGGCCGGCATCGTGGCGGGCGCGGCGGTGGATATCCTGTGGCTGGCCTTCCTGGGCAGCTTCGGCCTGTATGAAATCATCCCCGGCTTCCTGTGCGGCCTGGCTGCTTCCGTGATCGTGTCCCTGCTGAGCAAGGCCCCCGCCAAAGAAGTGACCGATATTTTCGACCGGGTCTCCGCCGGACAGGAATCCTGATTTTCTGTTTCTCAAACAAGCAGCGCCTTTCTTCCCTGGCTTTCAGAGGAGAAAGGCGCTGTCTTTTTAAATAGCTGTTTAATAATATGCAGATATTGAATAGTATTTACCTATTCCCTATTGCCTTATTTTTTCCCCAAATCCCCATACAAATCCGGCTGATACACGCCCTGTTCGATCAGGGCCCGGAAGCTGGCCGTCACGGAAGCCTTATCCTCCTTATAGGTCACGCCGAACCACTGGTCGTCGGTGGGCAGAACGGAGAAGGGAACGCCCGCCTTGAGCATTCCATCGGCGATGACGGGCAGCAGGTATTCATCTTTCTGGGGGTTGGCCATTCCAGCCAGGAACGGGGGAAAGCCATCCTTCAGCACGTCCATGAAGGCGGCGGGACAGCACCAGAAATTCATGGAAACCAGGGAATTCACGTCCAGCGCTTTTCCGTCCGCGGACGCTCCGGCTCCTTCCTTCACGATATTCTTGGTTTCGTTGATGCCGGTGAGCCGCCCTTCCGACACCGAGCAGATGCCCCGCGTTACGCCGCCGTTATCGGACAGGGTGTTTTTCAGGACATAACCCACCAGACCGTATCTGCCCGTTTTCAGAAATTCAGCGGCCTTTTTGAAGCCGTTCCTGCCGTAATAGTCGTCAGCGTTGATCACGGCGAAGGGGCCGTCAATCAGCCCGTCGCAGGCCAGCACGGCATGGCCGGTGCCCCAGGGCTTGGCGCGTCCTTCCGGCACGGGAATGGGCACGTTGGAAAGCTCCTGGAAGGCGTATTCCACCTGCACGTTCAGAGGCGCGCAGATCTTTTCGATCCGGCTGCCGATGCGCTCCCGGAAGTCTCCCTCGATATCATGGCGAATAATGAATATGATCTTGTCAAATCCCGCCGCGATGGCGTCGTGGATGGAATAGTCCATGATGATGTGCTGATAATCGTCCACCGGTTCCAATTGCTTGATGCCGCCCCCGAACCGGGAGCCGATGCCTGCCGCCAGGATCACAAGAGTTGTAGGCATAGAAAACCCTCCTTACGCTGATGAAAAACGCGCGGAAAGACACGCTGCCGCGCTGCTTCTTCTTTTTTCTGTCAATGAAAGTATAGGGGGAAAGGAATGATTTGTCAAGTCCATAGAAGAAGCCTATGCCAAATGGAGCTTCGATTGTAAAATTTGCTGTTTCGCCGCCGATTGCCCTCCCCGCCGCCTTGACGAAGAAATGGCCTTCCTGTATAATGAACCCGTCCCCAAATTGTAAAACCCCACGCTATCGTAAGGAGGATATCATACATGAAAAGGATTCTGTGCGCGCTGCTGTGCCTGTCGCTTTTATGCGGCGCGGTCCCGGCCTTTGCCGCGGGCGAAACCGAAATCGGCACCCTGGGCAATTCCCGTAGGGCTTATACCGTCACCTGCACGGTGCCCAAGCAGTATTCCCTGCTGAAAAAGCAGCCCAACAACACCACCCTGGAATGCATGCTGGCCAACAGCAGCCCCACCAAAACCAGCTATCTCTTCGCCATCTCCGTGGACGACGACTTTGCCGACGTGGAAAGCCTGGCCGATCTGGATGAGGAAACCCTTTCCGAAATGGAAAAAACCTATCAGGAACAGGGCCTGGCCGTGGTGTATAAGACCAGCAAAAACGGCATGAAGTTCATGTGCTTAAAGGAATCGGACAGCAAAAAGAACGTGTTCCCCTCCCTGGAAACCGTGTATCAGGGCTGCTATATCCAGCTGACCCTGTCCGCCGTGGAAGGCGAAATCAGCCCCATGACGGAAAAGCAGGCCCAGACCGCCATTGATTTCCTGGCCCCCCTCGTTTTCCCCCCCGCCGATCCCCTGCCCGACGAGGAAACCAACGACGATGAAGAGGAAGCCGTAACAGCGGACGAAGAAACGCCCGCTGAAATCATCGAAGAAACGCCCGCCGAATCCGCTGAAGAAACGCCCGCTGAAACCGCCGAAGAAACGGAAGCCCTCCCTGAGGCCGAAGAAGAAAATGCTGAGCCTGCCCAGGAAGCCCAGGCCCAGCCTGAAAAAGAAGAAGCCACTGCGGAAACCCTGACCCTGACCGGGGACTGGACCGTATACAGAGAGCCTCTGCAATCCCTGCTGACCGACGAGCAAAAGCAGCTGTTTGCATCCGCCGCCGACCCCATCGGCATGGATTACGAACCCGTGGCCGTTGTGGCGACCCAGGTGGTCAGCGGGCGGAATTTCGCTTTCCTCTGCCGTCAGCCCGGCGAGGAGGGAGAATGGATCATCGTGACCGTGTACAGCAGCCTGGATGGCAAGCAGGAGGTGCTGGGCGCTCATGTGCTGGCCCTGTACAATCTGGAAACACTGGTAGAAGCGCCCGAATATAACGGACTTCCGGTGCCCGGCGGGTGGAGCGTTTGGCGGCCTGAAGATGGCGCCGCGCTGCCGGAGGACGTGCAGTCCATCGTGGACAAAGCCATCGCCGGCGCCAAGCTGAACCTGTCCCCCATCGCGCTGCTGGCCACCCAGGTGGTGGCAGGCGTGAATTACAAGGTGCTGTGCGCCGGGAATAACAACGCCCTGTATGTGCTGGACGTGTATTCCCCCCTGACCGGCAATCCCGTGGTGCTGAATCTGGAAATCCTGGATCTGCTTTCCTACGTGGGCGCGTAATTTTCAAGCGCCTTTTCTCTCCCGGCTGCGGCATGCGGCCGGGATTATTCTATATTACCCACGTAAAAACCGCCCGGCATACAGCATGCCGAGCGGCTGGAAAAATGAATAATCAGCGAACGATTTCGCCCATGACGTTGCCGCCGCATCCGGCAGCGTTGGATTCGTCGGTGTCGATGTGCATGGCCAGGGCGTACTTGGGGCTGACGCGCACCACCACATCGCCGAAGATCAGGCTGCGGCCTTCGGTGTTCACCTTCACGGACACCACCTGCTTGTCTTCCACTTCAAACTCCTTGGCGTCTTCGGGGGTCATATGGATGTGGCGCTTGGCGGCGATGACGCCTTCGGGGCATTCCACTTCGCCGCAGGGGCCTACCAGCTTGCAGGCGCCGGAGCCAGCGATGTCGCCGGATTCACGGATGGGGGCCACACAGCCGATGGAGCGGGCGTCGGTGAGGGACAGTTCGATCTGGGTTTCGGGTCGAATGGGCCCAAGGATGCTCACGCGGGCCAGGGTCTTCTTGGGGCCGACCACGTCCACCCTTTCTTCACTGGCGAACTGGCCGGGCTGGCTCAGATACTTTTTAGGATGAAGCTCATAGCCCGCGCCGAAAAGGGTTTCCAAATCCTTCTGGGTCACATGCACGTGACGGGCGGAGGTTTCAACGATGAATTGCTTGGCCATGGGTAATCTACCTTCTTTCCCTCTCTCCCGGCCGGGGGCCGGTGTTTTCTTCCTTTCTATTATAGCAGATTTTGCTTATTTTGCAAGGCGCAGAATGCAGGAATTACTTTTTGCGCCGGAGTTATTGACAATCGCAGAGCTGCCGCATATAATGTTAAACGGTTAATGATTAAACAATTGATTTTTTCAGAAAGGAGCGCGGGAAATGGATTATAAATACGCCGTGGGAGCCATGCACCGGCTGGAGCTGCTGCGGCGAATCAAAGCCCGGGAGCTGATGGCTTCCTCCGGCCTGCATCCCGGCCAGCCCCGGCTGCTGCAATTCATCTGGGATCATCCGGGCTGCACCCAAAAAGAAGCGGCGGACGACCTGGACGTGTCCCCCGCCTCGGCGGCGGCCAGCCTCAAGCGGCTGGAAAAAGCGGGCTATGTGCTGCGCAGGCCGGACGAGCAGGACGCCCGGCGAAACCGGCTTTTTATTACCCAAGAGGGCATGGAGCAAATGAAAAACAACTGCCTCAAATTTGAGCAATTGGATGCGGACATGTTTTCCGGCTTGGCGGAAGAAGAAGTGGAGGCCTTCCGGCGGGCCTGTGAAAAAATGTTCGATAATCTGGCCGATGAAACCTGCCGCCATTTGACGGTGTTCAAATTAGCCAAACGGGCCAGAGAGGAAGAGGAGGATCTGAACAAGTGAAATTCAGCCGCATACTCAAAAACTATTCGGGCAAGTATGGGAAATACCTGCTGCTGTGCCCGCTGGCCATGATCGGCGAGGTGGCCATGGAAACCACCATTCCCATGATGACCGCCAACCTGATCAACGAAGCCATTCCTTACAGCCGGAACACCGGCGATCTTTCCCACGTGCTGCTCTATGGGGGGCTCATGGTGCTCATGGCCATCGCCTCCATGGGCTTTGGCATGCTGGGCAGCTACCTTTCCAGCAAAGGCGCTTACGGCTTTGGCCGGAACCTGCGCCAGGCGCTGTTTGAACGGGTGCAGACCTTTTCCTTTAAAAATATCGACCGCTTCTCCACTGCCTCCCTGGTGACCCGCCTGACCACGGACGTGAACCAGATCCAGGGCACGGTGATGATGGTGGTACGCATGGCCGTGCGCTCTCCCATCATGCTGATCATGGCCCTGGTGATGGCCCTGCGGCTCCAGCCCGCCCTGGTCACCATCCTGGCCGTGGCCATTCCCGTTCTGGCCTTCGCCATCGGCCTGATCATGAAGCTGGCCTTCCCCCGCTTTCAGATCATGATGAAAAAATACGACGCCCTGAACGCTTCCGTCCAGGAAAACCTGATTGCCATCCGCGTGGTGAAGGCCTTCGTCCGCGCCCGGCATGAAAAGGAAAAGTTTGAAGCCTCCGCCGACGACGTGACCGCCACCCAGCGGGCCGCGGAAAAGATCGTGCTGTGGAACGGCCCCATCATGACCATCCTGATGAACGCCAGCATCGTGGCGGTATTGTATCTGGGCGGCCAACGCATCGTGGGCGGCACCATGCTGGAGGGCGACCTGAGCGCCTTCATTACCTATATCACCCAAATCCTGATGGCGCTGATGATGCTGTCCTTCCTGTTCCTGGGCTTCGTTCTGTCCCGGGCTTCCATTGCCCGCCTGTCCGAGGTGCTGGAGGAGCAGCCCGAAATCGTGAGCCCCGATCAGCCCATTTCCACCGTGGCGGACGGCAGTATCGTGTTCGACCATGTGAATTTCTCCTACCAGGGCGACCCCAATAACCTGGTGCTGACAGACATCAACCTGCGCATCCGCTCCGGCGAAACTGTCGGCGTCATCGGCGGCACGGGCTCTGCCAAAACCACCCTGGTGTCCCTGATTCCCCGGCTGTACGATATCACCAGCGGCAGCCTGCAGGTGGGCGGCCAGGATGTGCGCAAATATGATATCCACGCCCTGCGGGACCAGGTGGCTATGGTGCTGCAAAAGAACGTGCTGTTCTCCGGCACCATCAAGGAAAACCTGCGCTGGGGCGACGAACACGCCACCGACGAGGAAATCTTCGCGGCCTGCCAGGCAGCGGCAGCGGACGATTTCATCCGCTCCTTCCCCGAGGGCTATGACACCGACCTGGGCCAGGGCGGCGTGAACGTGTCCGGCGGCCAGAAGCAGCGGCTGTGCATTGCCCGGGCGCTGCTGAAAAAGCCCAAAATCATGATCCTGGACGACGCCACCAGCGCCGTGGACACTGCCACCGACGCCCGCATCCGCCAGGCTCTGCGCACCCAGATGGCGGACACCACCAAGATCATCATCGCCCAGCGCATCACCTCCGTCATGGACGCGGACCATATCCTGGTGCTGGACGAAGGCAAGGTGGCCGACTACGGCACCCATGAGGAACTGATGCAGCGCAGCGAAATCTATCGGGAAGTGTACACTTCCCAGCAAAAGGGGGTGGCCTAAAATGCCTCCGCGCGGACCGAGAGCCATTCAAAAACCCAAGAACGCCAAAGGCACCTTCACCCGCCTGCTGGGGTATCTGAAAGCCCACCGGCTGCGGCTGATCCTGGTTTCCCTGTGTATTTTGGCCAGCACCCTGATTTCCACCACGGGCACCTACCTGATCAAGACGGTGGTGGACGATTATATCCTGCCCCTGAAGGATCAATACCTGGCCGGGACGTCCGTGGATTTTGGCCCCTTCCTTCGGTTCCTGCTCATGCTGCTGCTCATGTACGTGGCAGGGGCCGCAGCCCAGTTTTTCTATAACCGGATGATGATGATGGTGTCCACCTCCACCCTGAACCGCCTGCGCAAGGAAATGTTCGATCACATGGAGGATCTGCCCATCCGGTATTTTGACCAGCGCACCCACGGCGAAATCATGAGCCGCTACACCAACGACACCGATACCCTGCGGGAATTCCTCTCCCAGTCCTTCCCCCAGGCGGTGTCCTCCGCGTTCTCCATCGTGTTTTCCCTGTTCTATATGGTGCGTTTGAACGTATGGATGACGCTGCTGGTGCTGGCCCTGACGCCCCTCATGTTCTTTATCACCGCCACCATCGGCAAAAAATCCGGCGCCAATTTCGTGGCCCAGCAAAAGGCCGTGGGCGCATTGAACGGCTATATCGAAGAAACCATCGAGGGCCAGCGGGTGGTGCAGGTATTCTGCCACGAGGAAAAGGCCAAGGAAGCCTTTGAGGAAAAGAACGAAGCCGTGCGCGTGGTGGGCACCCGGGCCAATACCATCGCCAGCATGCTGGGCCCCATCATGAATAACCTGGGCCATATCACCTATGTGATCGTGGCGCTGGTGGGCGCGGTGCTGATCGTGAACAACCCCGAGGGGGCCAGCCTGGGCATGCTCATTTCCTTCCTGCCCTTTACCCGCCAGTTCAGCCAGCCCATTTCCAACCTGAGCCAGCAGTTCAACATCATCATGCAGGCCCTGGCCGGGGCGGAGCGCATCTTTGATTTGATGGACGAGCCCGTGGAAGCGGACGACGGCTACGTGACCCTGGTGCGGGCCAAGAAGGATGAACAGGGCAACATCATCGAATGCCAGGAGCGCACCGGCATGTGGGCCTGGAAGCATCCCCACAAGGCGGACGGCAGCGTCACCTACACCGAATGCAAGGGCGACGTGGTGTTTGAGAACGTAACGTTCGGCTACGTGCCTGAAAAAACCGTGCTTCACAACATTTCCCTCTACGCCCGCCCCGGGGAAAAGATCGCCTTCGTGGGCTCCACCGGCGCAGGCAAAACCACCATTACCAACCTGATCAACCGCTTCTATGACATTCAGGGGGGCAAGATCCGCTACGACGGCATCAACATCGAAAAGATCAAGAAAGACGATCTGCGCCGTTCCCTGGGCATGGTGCTCCAGGACACCCACCTGTTCACCGGCACCGTGAAGGAAAACATCCGCTACGGCCGTCTGGACGCCACGGATGAAGACATCGTGAAGGCCGCGAAGATCGCCAACGCCGACTTCTTCATTTCCCATCTGCCCGACGGCTATGACACCATGCTCACCGGCGACGGGGCCAACCTGAGCCAGGGCCAGCGGCAGCTGCTGGCCATCGCCCGGGCCGCCGTGGCCGACCCGCCCGTGCTGATCCTGGACGAAGCCACCTCCTCCATCGACACCCGCACCGAAGCCCTGATCGAAAAGGGCATGGATGAACTGATGAAGGGCCGCACTGTGTTCGTGATCGCCCACCGGCTGTCCACCGTGCGCAATTCCCAGGCCATCATGGTGCTGGAAAACGGCGTGATCATCGAACGCGGCAACCATGAACAGCTCCTGGCCCAGCAGGGCAAGTATTACCAGCTCTATACCGGCATGTTTGAACTTTCGTAACAGCCAGGATATGTTAAAAAGACCGGCAGCATTCTGTTAAAAGGATGCTGCCGGTCTTTCCTCTTTCATCCGGACACCGTTTCCAGCCGGGCGATGCGGGAGGCCATGGCGTCGCAGAAGTCCGGCAGGCGCGCTGATCTCTCCTCTGTGGGACAGCCCAGGAAATCCTTGCACACGCCCACCATGCTTTTGACCTCAGACTGCAAATCCTCCATTTGCAGCATCAGCAGATCCCGCTGCACCTTCAGCCGGTCCCCCGCCGAAGAATCCTGGTGGGATACTCTTTTCAGCAGGCTGGACAGCGCGGCCAGAATGGCCTGGGCGTCCGGGTCGTCGGCCAGCGCTGAGGGCGCTTCTTCCGAAGCGGGAACGATGGGCGCGATGGTCACCCGCATGTCGGGCGCGGGCTCCCCCGCCGCCTTGAGTTCTTCGCAAATTTGCCCAATCAGGTCGGGCCGTTTTTTCAGCAGCGCCCGGTATTTGTTCTGGTAGCGGAGAGTGAGGGTTTTATCGCCCCCCGCCATTTCCTGCACCGCCGCCCGCACGGACCGCCCACGCCCTTTGGCGGAGAGCACATACCGCAGCAGATCATGGATTTCTGTATCGGAAAAGGTTTCAAAAGGCGCGGCCCGGCGGCACTGCCCGATGGTCTGCTCCCGCAGCTGCATATAATAATAGTTCCTGACGCTGTTGGGCTTTCGGCCCAGGGCCTCCCCCGTTTTTTCAAACACACTGCGCAGCGGCTCTCCGCTGTCCGCCGCTGCCTGGATTTCCCTGAGCAGCAGCTCCGTTTCCTCCTGGCTCCAGCCGCTGTGAGCCAGCCGCAAGGTCTGTTCCATGGTCTTCCCTCCGTTTGCCGGTTATTTCCTTATACAGTATGCGCGCAGTTGGGAAGGAATATGCATACAATAGCTCCATCATTTCGAAAAAAGCAAAGAAAAAAGAGCGGAGACCGTCCGCTCTTAAAAACTATTAACTCCTAGCTCCTCGCTCTTCACTCCCTCCACCCCTGTCCCAGGGCGGCGGTGGTTTTATCGGCGTCAGGAGATACGATCAGGGCCAGATAAGCGCCGTTTTGCAGGGCTTTCGCCCGCTCCAGCTTGGCCGCCTGGTCGGGCTGATAATCCCGATACAGGGTCAGCTGCTCGCTGTTATAAGCGTTCAGCGCTTTTTTGACAGCGGCCTGATCCGCGTCTGATTTGACCTTGGCGATCAGGACCATTTCCGGCGTAGCCCGGGTGGCGTCCCGGTACAAGGCCCAGTCCTCCAGGTCATCGGCCCGGATGAGGAAATGCTTTTCCAGATACTTTTCATTGATGGCGGTCAATTCCTGAAAGCCGGCGGCGGCCATCACCTTTTCCGCGATCTCCTGGCAGGAGGCGGTGAGGGCCGCGGTCTTTTCCTGAGCCGCGCACCCGGTCAAAAGGAAAAGCGCCAGCAGCAGGACGATACATTTTTTCATAAACATTGTCCTTTCTGTAAGGGAATAGAAGCTGAAGGAAACTACTCTACTTCCACCGTGTGCCTGCGGATATAATCCTCCAGGATTTTGGAGCTTTCGGCTTTCAGGTGGAAGCCGTCAAAAGCGGCATGCTCCGTCAGCAGGAAGCCGTCCTCCCCCACGAAGAGGGCGTACAGGTCGATAAAATACAGGTGCATTTCCTCCGCCAGCTGCTTTAGCCCTTCCCGGAAATTCTGATACCGCTTGGGGGAAATGCTGGCCTGGGCCATTTTCGTCCGGGTCATGGAGGGCGGGCACAGCACAAAGAAATAGCTGTCCGGGTATTCCTGGATCATGCGCTCCATCATCTTGCGGTAATCCTGCAGGGTGCCGTCGGAGGGCTTATGGTCCAGAGCATTGCCGCCCAGGAGGATGAATATTTTCTGATGGGGATATTGGCTGATCACGTCATAGGCGGTCACGAACCGGTCATCCCCCGGCAGATGAAACAGCTTCTTGTCGGCGGAAATGGGGCTCATGCCGATGAGGGTCACGAAGTTCGCGGTGGGGAACAAATCCAGCATTTCAATGTTTTCCATCATGGAATCGCCCAGAAACACCGCGTCCTCAAAATAATCGTCCCCCACGGGCTCATGCTCCACGGGGTCCGGGGGCGGAACCAAACCACTGCTGGCTGCCTGGGTTTCCCCCAAAGCAGGAAAGACCATGGAAAAAAGCAGCAGGAAAATCAGTCCAGCAGCGCAAGCGCGCGGCTGGAGGCCAGAGAGGAAATGCCGCTGATGCATAGAATCGCTTCTCCTTTACAGTTGATGACCGCCTCGGCGGCGCTGCCGGAAAAATACCGGGGATCAATGGCCACGACGCGATGATAATGCCGGGCCAGCAGGGGCAAAAGGATATTGGCGTAGGAATCCTTGATCACAAAGAGCGTGCCCTCGGCCACGGCGTCATTGATCATTTCCATTGTGCCGTGGTTGCCGTAGAGCAGGGCGGCATAGCGGTCCCGGAGCTTGAGCCCTTCCCGGTCCACCAGCCCTTCCTTTTCTTCCTCCTCTGCGATCAGACGAACGCCCTCGGGAAGCATCCAGGAAAAATCGTCTGCTTTCTGCCACAGCAGAGGGCAGCGGGAATAGAAGCTGCCGTAAAAAGGCAGGGGCCCTTCTGTGTTTTCCAAAGGCAGGGGCATAAGGCCCAAGGCTTCGCAGGCGGCCTGATAGCCCACATACGCGCCGTCCAGCGTCCAGTGGTGGTCGGTCAGATAAAACAGGGGCGCGTCCCCCTTGGCTTCCCGCAAAGCATCCAGCAGCGGAACCAGGCGGGTATTCTCCGCCGCCGCGTTCAGCAGCGCTTCATCGTCCGCCACAGGGGAGAGGGCGGGCACAGCTTCCGGATACACCGCCGCGGCAGTGGGCACCGCCAGCAGATACACGGGCACGCCCGCATCCCGGCTGATGGTTTCCAGGGCTTTGGCGTTCAGCAGCACGTTGGATTTGGAATAGGCGTCCGTGCGGTCAAACATCCGCCCGTCTTTCCCCAGCACCACGCCGCCCACCAGCCGATGGCCCTCCGCTGCTTCCAGAGCAGTATACAGGGATACGAACCCATCCCGGAAGGGCAATTGATCCGCCGCGAAGGACTCGAACCGGTCCCCCCAGCGGTCGCTGGTGACAGCGGAAAGGGAAATGTCCGGCGGGCCGGACAGCACCCGGTTTTCCATTTCGCTGAACTGGCGGCCATGAAAAAAGCCTTGTCCCGCCAGCAGCAGCAAAAGCACCCCCAGCACGCCCCAGAACAAAGGCGCTTTTTTGATCATAAACGCCTCCTATCCTAAAAATGAAAATACAGAAAGGGATTATACGTGCTCTTGGCCAGCGCCGCCAGGCACAGCAAAAGCGCCCCCATCACGGTAATAAAGCGCAGCGCCCCGTGGCGCAAAAGCATTGCTTTTCCTTTTTCAATGATCCAGGGCACGCAGCAGGCCGCGGCGGCCAGCATCACCAGGGCGTATTCCCGCAGCCAGAAAAGGGTTTGGGCCTGGAACCGGAAGGACACCAGGCTGGAAAGGGCGGGCAGGATTTCCCCGATATTACAGCTGAAAATGATCCAGCCGATGCCGATGCTCAGATACCCCCACGCCCTGCGCAGGAGTTTTTCTCCTTTCACCCGGGGAAATAGATACTTGTCCGCCATCAGCATCGCAAAGTACCACACGCCCCAGAGAATGAAGTTCCAGTCCGCCCCATGCCAGAATCCGGTCAGGGACCAGACGATGAACAGGTTCAGAACGGTGCGGGCCGTGCCCTTCCGGCTGCCGCCCAGGGGAATATACACATAATCCCGGAACCAGCCGCTCAGGGTCATATGCCACCGCCGCCAGAAATCCGTAACGGAGGAGGCGGCGTAGGGGTGATTGAAATTCCGGGGGAAGGTAAAGCCCAGCATCCGGCCCATGCCCACGGCCATCACCGAATAGCCCATGAAGTCAAAGTAAATCTGGAAGGAATAGGAAAGCATGTACAGCCAGGCGGCCAGGGTGTCTCCCTGCATGAGGGGCTTCATTTCCTGGGCCAATGCCCCCAATGGATTGGCCAAAAGCACCTTGGCCGAAAGCCCGCCCACAAACAGCGCCATGCCCGTTTCCAGGGCCCGGGCGCCAGGGCGGCGCTTTTCATGGAGGGCTTTGGATAAATCGCTGTAGCGCACGATAGGCCCGGCGATCAGCTGGGGAAACATAAAGATAAAGGTGCCGAAGGCGAACAGGTTTCTTTCGCTTTTCGTCTGCTTCCGGTACACATCCACCAGGTAGCCCGTGGCCTGGAAGGTAAAGAAGCTGATGCCCAGGGGCAACCGGTCCACGATGAGCCAGGAAAGGGCTTGGGAATTGCCCAGCAGCCCCGAAAAGAAACCCATGTATTTGTACAGCGCCAGGGCCCCCATATTGGCCACCACGCCTACAATCAACAGCGCTTTTCTCCCCCAGGGCTTTTCTGTTTTTTCAATGCCCATGCCGCACAGCCAGTCCACCGCCAGGAGCGCGAAGAACAGGGGCACATATTTGGCGTCGCCCCAGGCGTAAAACAGAAGGCTGGCAAAAAACAGGAAAATATTCTGGGCCTTTTTCGGCAGGAAATAATGGATCAGCAGCACCGGAGGCAAAAAATAAAGCAGGAAAGAAAGGCTTGAAAACAGCATGTTCCTTCCTCCTTACAGCGTCAATATAAATCGGAAAGATTATACCGTACTTTGTTTTTTCTGTCAATGTTCGGCAACGCTTGAAACAGAGGGACAGCCGTAAAACGAAAAAGAGTATGTATGGGAAACCGCTCTTTGGAGTTACTACGCATGGCCTGCGCTGTGCTTGCCCATGCTCCTTCCACCATAATGATTGACTGAAAGTGCGCCAGGCGTCCCTTTGGGCTGTCTGGCTTCAAAGAGCGGTTTTCCCCACTCCCCCTTCCGAGAAAGCAATAAAAGGAATCGGTCAATACGTTCTTTCTGCTTCATCCTATTTCGGAGTAAATTAGCAGGAATCGATTAGCATTCCGCGCAAAATGTTTTTATTGAACCAAGAAAAATACAACAGCCTCTTGCATCCTGCCCGGAAAAGGGCTACACTATGGCTGAACCCAATCAGGAACAGGAGATGATGCCCATGCGGTGCGGATGCCCCAAATGTGAAACGGAAAGCTATATGGTGCATTCCGAGCGGGATAACTGCTGCGTGTGCCCGGAATGCCTGTACCGGTGCTACGCCTGCCAGGGGGACGGTCAGGCCCTGTCCCGGGAAGCTATATTGCGGCTCAAGAAAAAAACCCCCGGGGAGCAGGCGTTTTTCCTGCGCCAGTACGCCGCCGAGGACGCCTCCGACCAGGCGGAGGACAGCGGCTTCCAGTCCATCCGCAGAGAGAACCCGGAGCAGCCCTTCCCTTCCTTCTTTCACAAAGGAAAGACCTGGGAGAACTGAGCAGCCCGGAAAATATAAGCCTGTCAAGGAAATTTGTTGACAGAAACGGTTTTTCCTTTTATAATACAGGCATCTGGGCAATGACGGGACAGATTCCGCTCATGCATCCGGGCAAAGAGAGCGCGTTCGCGGCTGGAAAACGCGCCCCGGAGGAACGGAAGCGACACCCCCGAGCCTCCCGGTTCTCCGGGCGCGGCCCTGCGTTAGAAGGGAAAAAGCGGCGTGAAAACGCAAGCTGGGTGGCACCGCGAAGCATTTCTTCGTCCCATGCGCATGGCATGGGCGTATTTTTTTGAGGAGGGAAAATCAATGCTGACACAAGCGCCCAAGGGCACACGGGATATGCTCCCCCAGGACGCGTATCTCTGGCAATGGATCGAACAGAAAGAGCGGGAAGCGGCAGCCAAGGCGGGCTACCGGGAAATCCGCACCCCTGTTTTCGAGCATACCGAACTGTTTCTGCGGGGCGTGGGCGACACCACGGACATTGTGCAGAAGGAAATGTATACCTTCAAGGACAAGGCCGCCCGCTCCATCACCTTGAAGCCCGAGGGCACCGCCGGGGCCGTGCGCTCCTTTATTGAAAACCATATGTACGCCGACACCCTGCCCTGCAAGGTGTATTATCTCAACGCGCCCATTTTCCGCTATGAGAACCCCCAGAGCGGACGGCTGCGGGAGCATCACCAGTTCGGCATGGAATGCTTCGGCGGCAAAGAGCCCACCGTGGAAGCGGAATTGATTTCCACGCTGTTCGGGTTCCTGCAGGGGCTGGGGCTGAAGAACCTGTCGGTGCACATCAATTCCATCGGCTGCCCCAACTGCCGGCCCAAGTATCACGCGGCCCTCAAGGAATACCTGGGGGACCGCATCCACGAAATGTGCGAAACCTGCCAGGCCCGGTTTGAAAAGAACCCCCTGCGCATCCTGGACTGCAAGGAAGAAAAATGCAAGGCCATCGTGAAGGACGCCCCGGTGATCCTGGACTGCCTGTGCGACGAATGCAGGGAGCACTTTGCCTCTTTGCAGGAGCTGCTTTCCGCCCGGAACATTCCTTTCTCCATCGACCCCCACATCGTGCGCGGCCTGGATTACTACACCAAGACCGTGTTTGAAATCATCATGCAGGCAGGCCGGGAGGGCCTGGCCCTGTGCGGCGGCGGCCGGTACGACGGGCTGGTGGAGCAGCTGGGCGGCCCCGCCACCCCGGCGGCAGGCTTCGGCATCGGCGCGGAGCGGATCATCATGGAGCTGAAAAACCAAAACCTCCTGCCCCCCATGCCCTCCACCACCGACGTGTACGTGGCGAACCTGGGCGCGGAAATGAAAATCCCCGCCTTCACCTTCGCCCAGTCCCTGCGGGATTTGGGGGTCAAGGCCGATTCCGATCTGGCAGGCCGTTCTCTCAAAGCCCAGTTCAAGTTTGCCGATAAGATCGGGGCAAAATATGTCGTTCTCGTGGGCGGCGAGGAATATGAGCGCGGCGTGATCAAACTGCGCAATATGAAAACGAAGGAAGAAGAAGAACTGCCAATCGATACCGCGGCAAACAGGATCGCCGGTATCGCCGCTGATGCGGTTATTGCCGAAACAAATCAATAAATGGCGTTCAAAAGGAGGCGCTTCGCAGTGAACAAGCGCACGATTCTTGGGGTCCCTGTTGTCGGCTTCATCGGCGTGGTTTCCGCGCTGACGCTGGGCATCGTCATCGGTTCTTTCTGCGATTTCCAGATCAGCCAAGCCCTGGGCAACGTGACCAGCCTGGGCACGCTTTTTGCCAATTACGCTTTCGTGCTGGCTTACTGCCTGTATCCCGCAGGCGGGGCGCTGCTGTATGTGGGGCTGAAAAAGAAGGGCGAATCGTTCCGCTTCCTGGCCCGGGTGCTGCTGGTGGTGGGCTGGTTCATGGCGGTGTATTACTCCAACAGCTATTTCGGCTCCAAGGTGCGTGACCTGTTCGGCTATGTGCCGGGCGAATCCTCCGCCCTGATTTCGGCAGCGAGCTGGCTCTTCTGGGCCGTCATTTACAGCTGGGTGCCCCCTATGGTGGTCCATCTGGCGGATGACGCTGACCCTGACAGGCTGATCGCCGTGGGCGCGGCGATTTTGGTAGCCGGGTTCGCGGGGGACTGCCTGAATCAATGGCTCAAACAGGTGGCTTCCCGTCCGCGCTACAAGTATCTCATCACTCTGGAGGACCCCCGGAGCGCTTTCCGCAATTGGTGGCAGATGATCCCCTATCTGGCGGGCAATAACGACAGCTTCAAATCCTGGCCCAGCGGGCACATGTCCATGGCCACCATGATTTTCAGCCTGCCCATGCTGACCGGCGCGCTGAAAAACAGCAGCGCGAAAAAGAATTGGATCGCCTTTGGGATCGCCTGCGTGTATGTGCTGGCCTACATGTACAACCGCATCCACATGACCAATCATTTCCTGACCGACACCTGCTGGAGCGCGTTGATTACCTACCTGACCTTCGCCTTGGTCAGCACGGCATTTTGCAGGACGATCGAAAAAAAGTAATACTTCTGCATGCATTGCTGCAATGCTGCTTTATTCCATTATTGCTCAAAAAGGAGGATATGCGTTTTCCGCTTGTTCCAACTTGATGAGTATGACGATTCCGGATTTTGCGGCGCAATACAAAGAGAACGATCTTCATTATACCTATCCCAACAGCCTGGACTGGCTGAACAACTGACAAAAAGCAATCAAACATACAGAAAAAGGAGTTGTATTCAAAATGGACCGTACCCTCATTTCCAACGTGGTCTGCGGCGAAACCAACAAGATTCAGGGCTTCGTGGAGAACCTGCGCAATAAGCGCACCATGGCCTTCCTGGTGATCCGGGATCACTCTGGCCGCCTGCAGGTGACCATTGAAAAGGAAAAGCACCCCGACCTGGCGGCGATCGTGGACCAATTGACCGTTGAATCCGTGGTCACCTGCGTGGGCCCCGTGGTGGAAAACAGCTATGTGAAGATGGGCGGCAAGGAAATGCTGCCGGAGGAAATGGAAATCCTGTCCATCGCCGAGCCCCTGCCGCTGACCAAGGACGCCGCCATCGACAGCCGGATGGACTACCGCTGGATCGACCTGCGCTCCGACAAGAACACCCTGATCTTCAAGGCCCAGACCGAACTGGTGGGGGCCATGCGGGAATATTGCCTGAACAAGAACTTCATGGAAATCCACACTCCCAAGCTGATCGCCGCGGCCAGCGAATCCGGCTCTGACGTGTTCGAGCTCAAATACTTTGACCGGAAAGCCTATCTTTCCCAGAGCCCCCAGTTCTACAAGCAGATGGCCATGGCCGCGGGCTTTGACCGTATCTTCGAGGTGGGCCCCGTGTTCCGCGCGGAAAAGAGCTTCACCAACAAGCACGCCACCGAGTTCACCGGCTTTGACGTGGAAATGAGCTACATCACCTCCTTCCGGGACGTGATGGCCTTTGAAGCCGAGCTGCTGCAATACGCTTTAAAGCGGGTGCAGGAAAAGTACGGCGACCAGATCAAGGAGCTCTACGGCCTGGACACCATCGTGCCCACCCTGCCCTTCCCGGAAATGAAGCTCCAGGACGTGTACAAGGAATTGGAAGAACGCTACGGCTACAAGGTGGACGACAGCGAAAAGAACGACCTGACCACCGACGCGGAGCACCTGTGCGCCAAGCTGAGCATGGACAAGTTCGGCCATGAGTTCCTGTTCGTCACCGACTACGGCCCCGAAAAGCGCGCCTTCTATCACATGCGGGACGAGCACGGCATGCCCCTGGGCTACGACCTGATCTGGCGCGGCACGGAAATCACCACCGGCGCCCAGCGCGAACACCGCTATGAGCAGCTCCGCAAGCAAGCCGACGAAAAGGGCCTGGGCGAGGACGTGAAATTCTATATGGACTTCTTCCGCTTCGGCTGCCCGCCCCACGGCGGCTTCGGCCTGGGCGTGGACCGGCTGACCATGCTGCTGCTGGGCCTGTCCATCAAGGAGGTCGAATTCCTCTTCCGCGGCCCGAACCGCATCGAGCCCTGAGTTTTTTCGCTGGTTTTTGCCCTGTTTTTTCAGGGAAAATCACCGCTGTCGGCAAATCCGGGAAACGATCCTGGATTTGCCGATTTTTATAAGAGGACGCTGCCGGTTGCTTTTTCAACCGATCCGGCATATAATGAACGAAGTAAGACGAAAGAAAAGAGGATTGCCTGAATGAAAAACCCCCCTGTCTGGAAACGCATCCTGGCCCTG